>Ga0153999_1000135_pt1 | contig 38198 bp, 44 predicted proteins | sample TSNC083MetaG_FD_104675 | JGI IMG/M metagenome (GOLD analysis project Ga0153999, IMG submission 104675) | Attine ant fungus gardens microbial communities from North Carolina, USA - TSNC083 MetaG | ecosystem: Host-associated > Fungi > Mycelium > Unclassified | place: USA: North Carolina, Lumber... | reverse complement strand
TAATGGTGAAGATTCATTTAAGGACCTTGTCAAAAATATTAACGATTCTGAACCACTTGGTTTAATAGCAAGTTATGAAAATGATATGGTTGTTCTTAAAGCAAAGATAGCTGGTAAGGAAGGGAATGACATCGGTTTCATTTTGAACGATGATCAAGAAACCAAACTAAAAGGGGGGAAAGATAAAGTAGTGGAGAGACACGGAAAACTAATCTTTACCTTCTCAGACACTATAAAGTTTGTTGAGGACATATTATTTTTTGATGTCAAATTTATGAATGGAACACATCGCTTTGTTCCCATTAGGTTTGGAGAACATAACGCTGACATTACTGATGAAAAATTAATAATAAATATAATCCCGGAACAGGAAGATTTAATTTTTAATACCGTAGATATAATTGCTGGAATAGATGGGTTAACAAGTGATCGAGGACCTGTGGTAATTAAAAATACGAGCATAGTAGACATTGAACAGTAATTCTTTAGGTAAGCCTATTCTGTGTATTATTATAATAATTTTTAAAAATATCTCTGCAATAGGGTATTCAGACAAAATTTTGTCAGTGACAGTGCAGTAAAAAATAACGATTTTTAGGGCATCCAATCGGGTGCTCTTTTTCTTATGTCGCATTCGGACCATGATGTGTCGTAAGCAAAGCACCCATTGAGGTGTATTTTTTATGCCTAAAATAAAATGAACCCATTATAAAAAAAGTATTTACTTTTCAGTCATATCAGACTATTATTTTCTACGGGAAAATAAATAAAAAGTAGCACTGCTGACGGATCGCCGTGTGCGATGAAAGTCGCCTGCACGGTGAAGGCTCGTTATAATTCATAAGACGAGAATAGCGAATTAGTAGGATTAGATAGAACTACTGTAGCTGGAACAACAGCAAACCAGGTAATCTTTGCAGTTGGCAAAAATATCTATTTGTCTCATAGTCATCTATTAATTCCAAATGGACAAAATATGATTAGTCATTTTGGTGACGACGAAAATTTGATTGATACTGCGGTATGGAATGATGCAGACAAATCAATAATAGTTACACTTAAATCCGCCGCATTACCTAGTCAGACTATTACTTTTGGTTCTGGCAATAAAGAAGATGTATCTGGCAATAAAATGACGAAAGATATCGTAGCTACTTTTAACGGAGTTAGCTGGCAGTAAAATGAGGACTTCACCTATTTTTAGGTGAGGTTTTTTCTTGTACATTTTTCATCATAGTAGGACCTTGATGCGTCGTAAGCAAAGCACCCGTTGAGGTGTATTTTTATGTCTAAGTATAAAAAATGAACACTGTGCAAAAAAAGTATTTACAAATTAGTCATATCAGATTATTATTTTCTACGGGAAAATAAATTTTGAGATCTACCTCTGACGGATCGCCGTGTGCGATGAAAGTCGCCTGCACGGTGAAGGCTCGTTATAATCCATAAGACGAGAATAGCGAAAATGATAATTTTACTGATCTTCAAAGAGAAAGCATTGCCATGATTAACACTGCAGCTAAGAATAATAACTGGATGGTTTATTCTCAAACATATGAAGACGCGGGATTTGGTCCGTTAGATGATATTGAATTTAATGCTACTGCGAATGCTTTAGTAAAGGCTTACCAAATAAAAGGTAATGATTTGACATTTGATGAAATAAAAGAAAATATTAATGATGCTAAGGACGTAGCTGTTCAGGTAGATTTAGTGAATAAAAATTTATCTATTGTTAATCTTAATACCGTGAATGTAGGGGACGTTATTCCTGCACCTATTTCTGAGGATGATACTGTTAAAATTTCATGGGTGAAGGCTTACTATGGGACTTATATTACTGTATCAAATGGAATTGCAACTTTAAGTAGCACTCCTGTAGCAACTCCTTATCAGGAAGCATTATTTTTAAATGTTGAAAAAAACAAAGCATATGTTCAATTAATGAAGTCAGTAACATATTAAGAGTAAAACCTCACCTTTTTAGGTGAGGTCTTTCTTTTGCGCAGGGCCCATAATGCGTCGTAAACAAAAACACCCATTGAGGTGTATTTTTTTATACCTAAAAAGAGGTGAACTACATGCAAATGCCATTACGCATCATGACAAGAGGCTTTGACTTATTAGAAGAGATTGACAGCTGTGAATCCCTGCAAATCACACGCTCATGGTCAGGGCTTGGACGCATTGACTTACGAATTAATCGATATATGCAAGGAGCGGACAAACTTCAACGCGGCCATATCATTTTCCCTCACAACCATTTGAATAAAGCATACATCATCCGGCACAAAGAAATTGAACTCGATGAAAACGGCAAGGTAACAGAAAATTGGGTTATCATAGCATCGCCATTGAAGTCATGGATGGAACAGCGCATTACTTATCCACCAGGTCATACGGCATATGACAATAAGCAGGCAGATGCACAAACAGTCATGCATCATTACATTACAAACAATGTGATCAATCCCTTAGATCCAGAAAGGGTGTTACCAAGCATTGTCATGGGAGAAAATCTACTTCGGGGTATTGATGTTAGTTGGCAATCACGCTTCAAAGTACTTGCCGAAGATATAGAGTGAATTTGCGAACAGTCGGGTCTTGGATGGAACATCATACCGGATATCCAAAAGAAAAATTATGTTTTCACTGCATTGGAAGGTAAAGACTTGACTGCTAATCAATCTGTTCTGCCACCGATTATATTCAGCCCAGAGTTTGATTCTCTTGGCCAACTATCTTACACCGAATCTGAATTAGATTATAAGAACTACGCAATCGTGACCGGACAAGGAGAAGGTGTGGATCGCAGAGTCATCATGCTAGGTGCTTCATCTGGTTTTGAACGATATGAATTGTTCGTAGATGCGAGAGATATTGAAGAAGAAAAGGAAGGCGAAGATGGTCAAGAGCCAACACCGCGTCCTGTAGCTGAAATTGAAGCTAATCTTATCAACCGAGGCAATCAAAAACTTGCTGAGCATGAACAAGAAATTTACTTGGAAGGGCAGCCGCTTTCTAAATCTCCTTTCATCTATGAAAAAGATTATGATTTAGGTGATGTTGTTACCTTGCAGAATAGGGATTGGGCCGTTACATTGGATGCCCGTATTACTCAAGTAAAAGAGATCTATGAGGCTGGTAGCAGAAGGCTTGAACATACTTTTGGTAATAGTAGGCCAACGCTCATAGACAAGATAAAAACAGAGATGAATGTAATTAGACCAGAAATCACTAGATAAGTCGCTTATTGAGCGGCTCTTTTATGCCCTGTTAATTAAGATTAGTAACTGCCAGATTACGGATATTCCGGAGATTTATCAGGAACCTGTGGCCGTTTATATGGCGGAACAGGAAGAGAAAGATCAGTGACCAATTAAACGGTTTAGATAGTTAATTTTGAACATTCTAAAATTAACTTGTCATTTGGTCATAAAAGGGTATTATTATCTATGGGAAAATAGATGTAGAGAAACACCGTTGACGGATCGCCGTGTGCGATGAAAGTCGCCTGCACGGTGAAGGCCCGATCGAAAGCCGAGAGATAAAGAAGGTATAAGACGGGAATGGCAATATTGTACGAAATTTAACAATTACTTCTGATAGTGATTACGCAGAAAATTTCTTAAGCGTAACTCTAAGTTGGGACTCAACATTATTACCGGAATATTATAATGTATATTGGTATAACGCGAATGGGAAAGTGAATGATACTTTTAGTGGGTCAAAAATCAATTATTCACCGGTCGAAGTGACTAATATTTCGTTAGGTCATTATCCTATACCCAACGGAGCCAACCACTTCGCTGTTTACACGGTGGTGAATGGAGTTGAATCATCTACTCCTGCAACAGTAGCATTTACAGATGTTGTTGCTCCTTAATCAATAATGTAACCTCGCCCAGTGGCGGGGTTCTTTGTTTATGTCGCATTCGGATGATGATGAGTCGTAAACAAAGCAACCATTGATGTGTATTTTTTATGTCTAAAAATAAAATGATTCCATTACAAAAAAAGTATTTACTTTTTAGTAATATCCGATTATTATTTTCTACGGGAAAATAAGTTTTGAGATCTACCGCTGACAGATCGCCGTGTGCGATGAAAGTCGCCTGCACGGTGAAGGCCCTATCGAAAGCCGAGAGATAGAGAAGGTATAAGACGGGAATAGCGATTCAAATACAACGAAAATTATTACTGAGTTTAGTACTGTGACGAACATCACTAACGGAGTCACATTTACTGAAACGAATACAAACGAAGGCTTTTTCTTAATACCTTCCTCCGTAGACAGTTTTACGTTTATTTTCCAAGGAAGGGAACAATGGAAATTGGCAAAGCAACCTGATGGTTCTTGGGAATATACAAATTTAGGATTGCTGGGTTAATTGTTTACTAACCTCACCTAATGGTGGGGTTTTTCTTATGCCGTCCAATAGGGCGGCTTTTTCATTAGAGAAAACAATATTAAAGGGGGATTCAATATGAAAAGGGAGTTGAAAAGATGGGCGGTGTCCATTTGGAACATCTGGAGGTAGCAAGATTGTATTTATTTGGGGAAGTGCGTTTCTTGCACTTCCTTTTGCTTTTGATGGGGTTGGATATTCTTACAGGCTTATTTAAAGCATGGAAAAATAAAAAGCTATGGTCAAGGAATAGTCTATTTGGATATGCTCGCAAGCTACTGATTCTAGTTGCAGTAATCCTTGCAAACGTGATAGATCAAATTCTTAGCCTTAATGGAGCGGTCACAAATGCAACCGTGCTTTTTTATATAGGAAATGAAGGGCTTTCCATAGTGGAAAATTTAGCGCAGGTAGGCGTGTTGATACCTGCAAGTATTGCGGAAAAATTGAAGCACATTGATTCATCGGGAAAGTCTTTTACGGAAGAAGTGAAGGAAGAAATGACAACAATTGATAATGAAAAAGGAGCTAAATAACATGGATAAAATCGCAGACTTTTCACACCACCAAGGAAATGTTGATTGGAAGAAAGCCAGTTCTGAATTAGATTTGGCAATCATTCGTGTGCAGTACGGATCTAATGTGATTGATCGTGAATATAAAGAATACGTTGAAGGCTGCAAGAAGCATGGTATTCCGTTTGGACACTATGCCTACTGCCTATTTGTTTCAGTTAAAGATGCAATACAAGAAGCAGAAGACTTTCACAAGCGCGCCGATAAGGATGCGCTTTTTTTGGTTGCTGATGTAGAAGAACAAACAACAAAGCATGCAGCAGACATGGCTCCTGCAACTCAAGCATTCATTGATACGTTAAAGAAGAAGGGTTGGAAGGTTGGTCTGTATTCTGGCCATCACACATACAAACCATTGGGCATGCAAAAAGTAAAAGCTGACTTTGTATGGATCCCTCGTTACGGAAATAAGAAGCCTGATTACCTATGTGATTTATGGCAGTACACCGAAACAGGAAGACTAGCAGGTGTCACTGGAAATATGGACCTTAACAAACTAACTGGCAGCAAGTCGCTGGATTTCTTCTTAGGTGGACAAGCAGTTATTCAACAGTCATCAAATCCTGTCAAGAAGCCCGTGATTAATCGAAAGTCTGTAACTGACACGTACACAGTGAAAGCAGGAGATACGCTTTCAGCAATTGCTACTAAGCAAGGCACAACGATAGCTACATTACAGAAACTGAATGGTATTAAAGATGCTGATGTAATAAAAGTTGGACAGAAGATTAAGTTAAGTGGATCAGCTGGCGAAGGTAAACTACCTACGGAATATCATACAGTTAAAAGCGGCGATACAGTATGAGCACTTGCTAATAGATACAAAACAACTCAAAAGCAAATTAAGTCATGGAACAAGCTTCCTGACGTAAATAAAATTTATGCGGGGCAGAAGCTTCGTGTTAAATAAAAAGAGTCCCTTACCGGCTGGTGAGGGACTTTTAGTGTGTTCGGAAAATTTTACCTCATATCACTTGATTAGAAACATATGTTCTGTTAAAGTGAGGTTAAGTAGGAACAAATGTTCTATTACTAATTAACAGTTTGGGCTAATTACCTTGACTGTTAACCCAAAACAATGAGGAGGAGTTAAATGAAGTATTCAGCATTTGAAGTATCAAAAAGAGTATTCTATGAGCACTACGAAAAAAAGGGCACTGCAGAAGGACAAAGAGGAAGAATTGAAGAATTGTTTGATGGGGAAATGAAAGCAGATGCGAAACATGGTATTAAGTTTGACTACAGACCGTCAATTGACCTAATGTTCCTCGCTGCTCTTGATAATGAAGCCAGAAAAGCAGGAGATACTCAGTTGGCTACAAAGGTGCAAAACCTTGTTGAATCTACTGTTGATAAATTCTATACGAAAATGTTTACGGAAAGCCTACCTGAAAAAACAACTTGGGGTAATGCAGGAAATATTTTCTACCCTATCAAAGCAATGGTGTTCATTAAGTTCTTTATGAACGGTTCCAAAAAGGGAACACCTATGATGAAAAAAGTTGATGAGATTAGAATGAAATGTATTCGTCGATCAATGGAACTATACAAAACTTCTATCTGGAAAGGTCAGCAGGTAGGGACAATTCAAGAAATTGTTAAGGCAAAAAAACCATTTACACCAACTAGTGGAAGCGGTAATATTCAAGCTGCTACAGTCTTGAATGCGGTTTCACAACTTTCTGGTCCGTTGGCTTTGAACTCCTATCTTGTTGGCAATCAATTGGAATCATTCACTGTTCCAACTGATTATAGTCTGCGTGAAGACATTGCCGATATGGGAAATTATTTGTACGAAATGTGTTTTGGAAATGCAACACGAAGACAATGCAATTATGGTGGAGTGCCAGATACCATAAACAGAGCCGAATACGTTATTTCTGGATATTCTGCCTGGGTAGCTGGTGGTCTTGCCCAAACTGGTCATGGAACAGTATATCCTAACAACTTCTGGGAGAGACCAGCATCTGCGTTCCTTACACGCGTACCCCAGTTCTTTAAAGGATTCCAGGACTGTTTCAATGTCTTTGGCTTCCTCCCTGATACGACGAGAGCTTTCGGAGAAGATAAATGGCATACTACTCAGAAGGATCATATTTTATATCCACCAGATACAACACCGTATATGTACACACTAGCCTATTATGGTGACCAGAGCATGATTGACTGGATTGATTATAAGACAATGAGAAATGGACTCAAGGATCCCGCACGTAAGTTTGCTGACAATGGCATTGACATTGTGCCTGGAGAGGCCATCATTGAAGCTGTTATCCGAAGAGATCTTAAGGACCCAACGCTTAGAGCAAAAACGGGACAAGCCTTTACAACAAGAGGTATTGAAGGATTAGCAGCGGGAATGTTCAAACGACTTAGCTTTAACGATTAATAGTTCAAAAAGGGTCACACAAACCAGTGTGACCCTTTTTTATGCGCGTTGTTATAGTAGCTGTGATCATCTTTCGAAATTCATCACGAGACTTTTAACTATTAATATATAAACAAACCTTAATACCTATTCAAAAGTGGGGGTTTACATGCTAATATGACTAATGTAATTACTAATTAGAAATTGATATAGGATCTTATACTGTATTTTTTTAAAGATTATACCTAGCTTACAGACATCATTTAAATTTTTCTAATAGTTATCTTATTTAGGTGTAAGGGAGGGATTTTAACGAAAAATGAAATCATTAAAAGCGCAGTTAGAAAGTAAACGAAATTTGATGATAAATATTATTAACGATTATGGAATTAGTTCCAGAGAAGCATTAGTGGTTTCACAAGAGTTAGATATTCTTATCATAAAATATCAAAAATCAATTGCAAAATGCCCTTAACACATAAATATACATGCGTAAAAACGTGGTACAAGCAATTAACAAAGAGCACCCTGTCCGTTTGGATGGGGTGCTTTTGTTTTTATAAGTAATTGGTGGTAGGTAATGTTCTGTGATTATCAAAAGAGAAAAACGACTACAATTGTTGACCAGAGACCAGTACGCGACTATCCGCATGCGAGAGAAGAATTAATATGCTAAAATGAACACTGTTCATATTTCCTGTATCAAGGATGACTGAGTAGTTTAACGAATTAACCCTTTTAACCGTCCTTGTTTAGTTACTTTTTTCAACACAATGGATTGTTGCAAAGTTAAATTTGTTTCATTTATATGAAGTAATGATAAAAGATCATGCGATAAAAAATTATATACAACTTTTATATCTGAATTTAACTTCCTCAACGACATCTTTGTTTCCTTACGCATTAAATTAATAAGGTAATCTACCTGGTTATCGTAGTCCTTTTGAGTACTGTGTACTGTTGAGGATTTGTCTCCAAATATTCGGTTTATCCCTGTTAAAATTTCGTTGTGGTCCTTATAAATCGCATTTGTTTTAATTCCTTCCTTCCAAATTTTCTTATGGTTTAGTTTCTTAATACTTTCTACACTTTCAGTTGGAAAAGCAATTTTATATGCTATCCTTAATAGGTTTTCTGAAATCGAACTTAATAGAGTGTCAACAAAAAAATAATCGTTTGTAGGCAAAATGTAAAGAAGTCTAAGCAAATACATTTTTAAATCGTCTGTTAAGATTTTAATGTCTTCATGTATTTGTTCGTGACTATTACACACTTCAAGGATTTTAATAGCTTTTAGGCTATTAGTTACAATTTCTCTAAATTTATTTTCAGAGTTTGCTTTTACCATGGAACTAAAAGGATAATGTTCTTCTACAAAATTCAAATAACTAGTATACTCATCATTTGATTGCACTGATCTTCTCCTATCTTCTCCTATCTTCTTCTAAATTGTTCTAATAAATCATCAACAGTGCCGGAATCCCTTTCTGGAATATTTACATCTTTGTTTAGGTTAGGAAATAATAGTACTTTGCAACTATCCAAGTACAAATACAATTCTTCAGGCTTAGCTGTCTCAATACTACGAATTATCCGACCAACTAGTAAGGTCCTACTTGAATAAACATAGTCTTTATATTCAAGGTTAATTGAATATAAAAAGTCTTTTATGTCTATATTTCTTTTGAATATATTTTCGGAAAGTATAATGGATATGAAAACAGCGTAAAGAGTTGTTCTTATTCGCTCTATGTCGTTTCTCTTATCTAGTTTTGATAAAATTGACTTAGCAGAAATTAGATTATTTTTTGTCATCAAATCCTCCCATCCTTTATAAAAGTTCATCTACAATTATATCCAAATTGGCTTTTGAATTTCCGCTGTTACTTGCGTCAATAAAATAATCAATATCTTTAGGAAGGTGAGAGTTATGGGTGAAGAATTCATTAAAGAAATATAAGCTTCTTTTCCTTAAATCTTTGCTGTTCTTTATGGTTTCTAAAGTACGTAAAGTACCTGTTGTAGGCGACTTTCTAATATCTGTGAATATTACTCCTAAATTATGTAACGGCTTATCTTTAAAGTAAATCGATTTTTCGTCGACTACGAGATCCACAACATCCATTAGCATATCTATACCTAAAACAGAGTAACCTTCAGCTTTTACAGGTATTACAAGGAAATCACTTGGTAAAAGTGCTGAAACTGTGTATGAGGAATATGTCGGTGGGCAATCAATCAAAATGAAATTTATTTCTAAGCCGATTATCATCTATAAATTTATGTATTCCATTTTCAAGCGTCGCACTGTTAAGGTTTCTTAGTGAAAATTCAAGCCCCAATTCACCAGGAATAATAGAAATGTCATCATCAAGTTTTTGTATTCCTTGTGTATACGTGGGAGGAGCGATACTAGAATGACTCAGTATTGTTTGAATGGAGGCTTGACTAATTTTCTTTGTTTCACCTTGCTCTGTCTCTTTATCCTCATGTACAGAGATTTGCTTAGCTTGATAAAAGTTGTACCTTTTAAACAAAGACTGAGTGAGGTTGATCTGTGGGTCAACATCTATGAATAAAACTTTATACCCTCTTTTTTTGGCCAGGTGAAAACCAACTTCTTTACATAGAGTAGTTTTGCCTACTCCACCCTTCATATTCAGAAAAGAAATAATCTTTCCTTTTATCATTTTAAAGACCACCTTTTATATCTTTTTTACTGTATCATACCATTATTAGTTAATAAAAACAGAAGTTTTGAAAATATAAGTTATATAATGTCGTGATGATGTTAATAGGTTCACAGCGCAGACTCCACACATTCAGAAAAGAGAATATCCTGTCCGGGAAATCGGCTACAGCATAAGAGCGCCCTGGATAGGACGCTTTTAATATTTATAGTAAATTTCAAGTATTCTAATATTGAGGAGAAATATAAGGGGTTTTGCTTGAGTTAATATAAAAATATGTAATATATTGTATTAAATAAGAGAAAAAAGGAGGGGAATGAATTATGGCTAGGAATGCAATGGATGCAGATGGTAAAGTAATATCTATTGAAGAATGGGAGTTACATCATAAGGAAGAAACTCCTTTTTGTATGGTTTGCGAAAAACGTATGTATATAAAAGGTGGTAGTTCTCCAGGAGTAACAACTCATTTTGCGCATTTTGAAGGATCTAACTGTCCTTCTATTGAATATAATCGTGAAAAATACGATGATTTAAAGCCAAGTGAATTGGATCTTGAAAATGGTAAAAAAATACAGGGTTTTCTATTAAGTAATATATGGGCTGTTTATCAAAAGTGTAAGGAAATTTTCGGCAAGGGATTAACTAAGAGAGATTATCAAGACATGATTAGAAAAGCATCTGAAAAGAAGATATGGTATTACAAAGGAATGAAAGAAGAGTACATACCCTATGTTCTGTTAGTAAACTACGGGATTTTTAAAAAGAATGATTTTCATAAAGAGAAAACTTATTTTGTTTTCGATGCCAATCTTTCAAGTTATGAAGACTTATGGATTAAGGGCGGTAAATTGAAGCAAAAAATTTGGAGAGTAAAACCCGATATTGGTGAAATAAAGGACATCAAAATTAGTTTCGATATTTCAGGACTTGCTGATCATTATTTTTTAACATGGGCAACAGGTTTGGACCCTAAAAATATTTATAATTGGTAAATCATTAGTGTCCTATCCTTAATTGGATAAGGCGCTTTTTTGTTTGCGAATACTAGTTGACTAAGAATGAGTGTTCTTATAAAACGGGAACGAATATTCGTATTTGGGAGGTTGTTAAATGAATGGATTACTAGTTAGATCGTTTGAATATCAACAGCCAATCGAAGTCATCTACATGAATTCAAAAGGTCAGATGTCTCAGCGTACCATCCGAGTTCTGTCTGTCACTGATCAATATGTTAAATCCTACTGCTATGCAAAACGGCAAATCCGCACGTTCCGCAAAGAAAATATCCTGTCTGGCCAACTAAAAAAGGCCAGCGCATAGAAAAAGCGCCCTTATTAGGACGCTTTTTTATTTTTTAATCCTACTTTATTTTTGTTAACTATTTGTAAAGTTTTATTTGATTTAAGTATCTTTATACGAAAAGGTGTATAATTTAAAAAACTTTTTTTAAAGGGAGCCATTAAAAATGTTTAGTAATATTGGGATTCCTGGGATGATTCTCATTCTAATTGTAGGGCTCATTGTCTTTGGACCTAGTAAGCTTCCTGAGATTGGAAAGGCTGTTGGTGAGTCATTGCGCGAATTCAAAAACTCCGCCAGCAATATTATGCGTGATAACGATAGAAAGGATGATTAGATGCATAAAAATATTGAAGAACTTCAAAAAAATAATGCCACCGATGATAAATGGGATATAATCATGGCGAATATACTGTTAATTTCATTAATTATTGGTTCGGTCATTGCAGTTATTGCAGTAGGAGGAATGGCAAACTAAAGAAAGTTTCTTTTCAAAGACTAGTCAAAAGTAAGCGTCCTATGAGAATGCTTATTTTTATTGGAAATCTAATTCAGCTAACAGTTCCTTATAATCCTGTGCTTTCTGTTTATGCTCCAAAGCATATTTATTGTTCGGTCCTTCTTTCTTTACATAAAATTTTGCTTCAGCCATACTAAAAGTTATCGCGTACTCAAATACCGCCTTTAGCATCATCGTTTGGCTACTAGTGTTTTCTCGCATAATTAATCTTCCTTTTCAGGTGAATCCAACAATTCATTCATCACTTTTCGTATTTCATAAACTAGTCTCTTCCTATAATATGATTCGCCGCCTGATCTCTTTCCAGCAAGAAATACGAATGTAAATTCATTATCAGTTGTCTGATCATACTCAACTTTTATTTTAAGTCGTTGCATTTCCTGTTTTAATTCTCGACGTTCTAATTGTCCTACATACAGGCCTTTGGTGACTTTATTTATGTAAGATTCTTTAATTTTGAGAGAGCCTTCCCCTAATCCTCTTAATTCAGCTTCCAGTACATCAATAGCATTATCCAAGAATATAAATCTTTCGGCTATCTTCTTCTCGTTAAAAGTCAAATCACCCATATTATTCACCGCCTGCTATTATGATGCTAAGCATAATCAATTGAGAGAAAAAGGGCAACTGTATTTCCGTTTATTTTTTAAATGGATTAATAAAAGCAATTTAGAAATGGGGTTGAATTGGGGTTGAAATTCAACTTTTGGGGTCGGAAACGAGTAGATTCAAACAGATAAGTAGTTCAAACACCTTATATCTACTGGAGTTAGACAAACTAAGGCAAATTCATTCCTATTAGAAACAACAGCCTTCTAAGCTGTGGGTCGCAGGTTCGAATCCTGCCTGGGACGCTAAATTTTTCGCAGTATGAAGCGCTATTAAAGCCTTCTAACTCGCCATATAATACGAACATTGAACGGTCAACATGACGTTATCAATTCGATCATATGCGGGTTAGGGGCTTTTTTGCGTTGACTAAAAAGAAAACGGAATACAAAGTATCCGCTGATTTGGACGACATTTTTTTCGCCGAACCTACGCCAAAGAAAGTTGTGACGGAAGGTACCCCGATAGTAAAAGCGTTGTTTACTGTCACGCGGTATATGCAAGTTACTGGATTAAGAGAATGGACAATCAGCGACTATGATCGCTACGTCACGCATTTTGCGAAAATAACCGGAGTACAGACCGTCGAAGAAATAAATGTCGATCACATCTATTCGTGACTTTCGAGTATGAACGTTAGCAATCAGACGAAGTTATCGAGGTTGAAATGTTAGAAGGCGTTCTTGGGGCGTTGTTTAGAAATCGGATGGGTTGAACGTCCATTTTGGAAGCAGGTAAACATTAAAGTTGATACACCCGTCAAGGAAGGCGCAAGTGAGCGCGATGTGATGTTGTTATTACGACTGCTTGACCTTGGCGACTTCATTCAGCTTCGCGATGCTACGGCAATCTTGACGATGTTTCAAACGGGATTACGCGCTAATACTATCGCAAACCTTGAAAATAAGCACGTGGATCTCGAAAACAAATTGCTTAATATAGATGGTTCTATCGTCAAGAATCACGATCAGCTTTATTTGCCGATTGATGACCGGCTTGCTCGTCTGTTGAGCGCGTTATAGAAGGAACAGGTTCGATTTGCATGCGGGGTGTGTCCGTTAGTGTCCGGTTTGGCGATGGATTGGCGTGAAATCTCCCGCACGATGGTCTTACACGCAGGGTCTGAAAACTTTTTGAGTATTAAGGTGGAAAGGATAAAGAGAATAAGTAAAAGCGTACTCGTAAGTACGCTTTTATCGTGATATAAGTATTATAATTTCTTGTACTTCTGTTGATTTTGAGGAGTTTTGCCCTTTGATTCTATATCGCTGGTTTGGTTTATTACATATTCATAAAAACGACCACCTAACTTTGTACGGTTACCAATACGAATCCGCTTCCACTCATACCCTTTGAATAGATCACTTAAAGTCCACTCCTTATCGTCAGGGGATACGTTATAAGACGGGGATACTCTCGTCGTTACTAAACTAGATCGACTGGCTCGTCGCGAGGGTATAGACGTAGTAGAGAGCCTATTCGACCGTGGTGTGCGAGTCCACGTCCTTAACATAGGCTTGTTAGAGGATGCAACATTGGGAAGATTCTTTCTTACGACAATGCTTGCAGTCGCTGAAATGGAACGCAATATGATTGTTCAACGAACACAAGAAGGTAAAGCAATCGCAAGACAACGTGCTGATTTCCGCGAAGGCCGCCCGCCTAAATTCGGTAAGACGCAGAAAGATCACGCGTTGAAGCTGCTTGAAACAAATAGTTATAGCGAAGTTGAACGCTTAACAGGCATTAGTAAATCAACGATGATTCGATATAAGAGCGAACTGAAAGCGAAACAAAACGAAATGAAATCGAATTGAGCGCAAGTAACCGCAAGTACAGCGATAGATGGACGAACAGGGGCAGAAGGGGAACGCCCGCCCCCCAAGGGGTATCCGTCATAATGCTGTTTCTAGTGATACATAAGTCCACGCTATCAGAAAACACTTCGATTTTACATACGGAGTTCCCCGTAAAATACATCGCGTTGTTTAAAGGACAAGGAAGGTTTAAAATTAAATAACTGTTATATTATTCAATAAACAAGACCGTTGAAAGGAATAAAAAATGATAAGTTCATCAACATGGTTTGGTCCTAATTCGGTTGAAGTGATTGAAATACCGTTTGTAATTATAGTGGGTTCTTTGTCAGCATATTTTTTCAAGAAAGTTATTATAGAGCCTTTAATTCATTTCCTCATTTCCATAATTTCTTGTTTGTGGATATGGATTTATTTTTAACCTTCCAGGAAATCTGAATTCATCGCTATACATTTGAACAATTTTGAGCCTTTTATTTTAGAAGGGATTTTTATTGGATTTACTTGGTTGTTATCATTTTGATTAAAGGGTGCATTTATTTTTTTCAACAAACGGGCCCGATTGCGGAAGAATGTCCATAGAAAAAAACAGCTCCATGTTAGAGCTGTTTTAAAATGATTTTATCTTCATTATCCAAACCACTAATATTAAATGCTTCTTCTTGGATTAATTAATATATTTCCTTCATTTGCTTCAATCATTCTTTTCCCTCCAGATTAATTTGATTTTAAATCTTGAAGTATTAAGTCCCAGCAGGGGCATTTCCTCATATTTCAAATTAAGCTTATTCATGTTCTTGCTCCAATTGACTGAACCAATCGCGGACTCGTGAGGCACCGTTATCATCAAAGAAGCGCTTTAAACTGTCGTCTGACATTTCCGCTAAAGTTGAGGAATACTCATACATCTTCTGCTCATAAGTATGAATGGCTTCATCAAGATCGCCGTATTGAATGAGCGATAACGCGAGCACTGAAGCGTCAAGCATGGCGAGGTTTACCCCTTTCCCCATGAAAGGAGACATGAGATGGGCTGCATCTCCGAGGAGCGTAATTCCTTTACGAGATTGCCAAGTGAGCCCAATTGGAAGCATGTAAATTCTTCTTGTTACAATCCTGTCTCCTGAGTAACGAATGTAGTTTTTCAGCATCTCGTCCCAATCATCAAATAACTTCAATAACTCATTCTTTGCGACCTGAGGTTTATCGAGCGGGATTCCATTTGTGTTTATCCAATCCCTATCTGCACGGAAGCTTAAATAAACTCTAATTCGCCCGTCACCGTTTAATTGTGCTAAAATCCCCTTGTTGTCGGACAAAGCTATCATTGAGCCTCGACCATTAAACAATAAAAGATCAGGGTGCTGATGACTCGCATCTTCAATGTTTAGTTCCACCATGCTTAGGCCGGAATATTCCACCGAAGCGTCCGTAAGAAGTGGGCGAAGTTTTGAAAACGCACCATCAGCTCCTACAACCAGATCAACGGTATCCACATGTCCATTCTCGAAGTGAAGCTCATGCTTGCCGTTTTTCTGAGGAATCGCTTCAATTAATTTATAACCATAATGAATCCGTTGGGAATCCAGTGCATTAAGTAAGAGTTCGCACAAAGCTCCTCGATCTATTTCTGGACGCTCTCCCTTCTTGCCGGTATCATCCACTTCTTTGCGATAGACGGTTCCGCATTTATCAACGAGCAAAAGGTCTTCTCCTTCATACCTTGCTATTTCTTGGAATGCTTCAAGCAATCCAGCTTCCTTAAGGGCCTTTTGGCCTGAATCTTCATGGAGATCGAGAGATCCCCCTTGATCTCGAATGGATTCGGAAAATCCACGCTCATAGATAACGGAATTAATACCATGGCGTTGCAGGATTAGAGCGAGGGTTAACCCCCCCGGTCCGCCTCCAATAATGGCGATACGTTTATTCTTCTGTAGATTACTGATTGCGTTGCTCATTTGATTTGTCATGATAAGCACCTCGATCGTTTGATTTTTCATTCTAATAACTGCACATAGAAATTAACGCGAATTGCGTAGGCCCTACTTTTTTGCAGTTTTCTACTGTACTAAGCTATCTAAATCAGGCTGCAATTTGTTTCGCAAAATATACAGCGTGATGGCACCAACAAGGAATGCGATGGCTTCTGCAATGACAAGAGACCAGACCACTCCGTGAAAGCCATTCATTCGATTGGCAATAAACAACACAGGAATCAGAGTAATTCCTTGAATTATTGACATAATAAACGCGGCGGTTCCTTGGGCTGTTGCTTGGAAGATACCCGTAAATAACGTGGTTATTCCTGTAATGGACAAGGATAAAAACGTTATATGCAGAATGTAGCTACCCATTTCTATTAATTTCGGGTCATTTGTAAATAAACCAATCAAGTGGTCAGAAATCAAATAGATGATGATACCAAACACAACTGCTAACCCAACAATCGCTTTGATCGTAAATGCTATGGTATTCTTCATGCGTAATTTATTCGCTGTAAAAGTGAAGGCGATCAAAGGCACAACTCCCTCGCATAAGCCCATCAGAATAAACTCAGGAAATTGCAATAAACGTGATGAAACTCCGTAAGCTGCTACGGCTTGATCTCCATATTCTACAAGGAAATGGTTTAAAATGAGTGACATTGCTCCCAAAAAGACACTCATTATAAAGACAGGAACTCCGATTTTTAATACATTGCTCAGGATGTTCTTGGTAGCTTTGAACCATTTTACGGAGACACTTAAGAATGGGCTCTTATATCCCATGTGGAAGGCGTAGAAAGCACTTGCAACCAAGTTAGAAATAACCGTAGCAGAGGCAACACCGATTACTTCCCAATGGAAAACGAAGATGACCAAAGCATCGAGAATAATGTTTACAACAACACTGAGCATCATACCAATCATCGAAGTGATTGCTGCCCCCTCCGAGCGCACGATATTCTCGAGCGTAAAGAATAATATAACGATTGGTGAACCAATAACCATAGTCGTAACATAATCTTTCGTAAATTTGAAGGAGTCAGGGGTGGCACCCAGGCTATGAACGATTGAATCGATTAATGGAAGAGCCACGACGACTACGATCAAACCGAGAGCTAAACTACTGTAAAAGGCAAATGAAGACACATGCTTCACATCCGCATATTTTTTCTCTCCAAGTAAGCGGGAGATGAATGTACCACTCCCCACGCCAATCAAGTTGCCTAGCGCCATAAGGATTGCGAATAACGGTAAGGTTAGCGCGAGCGCGGTCAACATGGCAGTATTGTGGAGTGTACCCAGGAAATATGCATTCAGGATGGAATATATAACACTCATTGATGTGCCTAGCATCATTGGTATAGCGAAGTGGGCTACAGCTTTCCTGATAGGTGCCTTATCAAAGTAATAGAGATTTTCTGCATCTATAATGAATCACCACTTTCCTCATTTTTTAGTTTTCTATCTAACGGTGTTAGTTTGTGTCTTACAGTGTTAGATGTTATCATGCATCTATAAACATGTAAAGCAAAAACTTACACTGTTAGATAAAAGGGGGATAAAGATGAAAAAGCAGCAGCCCCAGATTTCTGAGGATAAGATTTTGGAAACCTCATGGGATCTCCTTAGAGAGGGAGGAATCGAAAAATTCAGCATGAGACGATTGGCTGATAGGCTAGGGATTCAGGCTCCCTCTCTGTACTGGTACTTCAAGAGCAAACAGAATCTCTATCAGCGTCTGGCCAATCAGGTATCGAAGATGATTCTGACGGAGTTTCACTCCGAGGGGGACTGGAAGGAGCAGTTGTCGGAGTTTTCATTAACGGTACGGAGCGTGCTCTACAGGTACCCTTGCTCTACACAACTCATGATGTTGACGTTGCCCCACGAACCGGACATGATCCGATTCACCAACCGTATGTTGCTCTGTGTGGAATCGACGACACTTGAGGAAGAGCAGAAATTACAAGCGGTTACTACGCTTATGAACTATGTCTTCTACTTCGTTCTGGACGATTATCAGCATGAACTTAATATCTCCGCTATCGTTAAAGACCAGGGTGAGCTTTCGAGTAAGGAGATGATTGGCCTACTTGACTCCATGAGTGAGAAGGATGCTGGACTTTTCCGGAGGATGTTTACGAACGGGTTGTTCGATATGATGGGAACCGACAGGGCGTTTGAGTTTGGCTTAAAGCTGATTCTGTTGGGGATTGAGCAGGTGATAAAGGAGCAAGAGAAGAAGTAGTATGTAAAAACCGCTCATCCGGTTATTGGATGGACGGTTTGGGTGAAAATTAATATTTACTCAAATTTGTTATCAAACGGATGCAATTGTAGCACAAGAAATTAAAGGGGTGGCGATTGCCATCTCTTTATTATTTGGTCTTGTGCAAAATAACACTTAAAATAGGGGCAAATTAACTCCTAAAGTGACAAGCATAAGGCTATAATAAAATCGTTTCGGCTTCGTTAGCTATTCGTCATGCCTGCGCAGCCTTTCCGTTGTATGCAATTTTTAGAAAATATCGCTTGCTAATCTACTTGGCAGACGATACAATCGTTTTAATACGTCATATGACCGCACATTGACCGAATCAACATGGCGGGTGGCGGGTTGTATACTGAACGGAAATTACTACGACCCTATGAACGCAGGTTCGAATCCTGCCTGGGACGCTAAAGTAAAAACTGTCAAACCTCATTAATATTAAGAGGTTTGACGGTTTTTTTGTTGCTTGGAAATATTTTTCCTGTACCGTGTGTTTTAGCAAAGAGGGTTGGTCTAGGGCTGTAGTTTATGAGTTTAGTTAATCTGTTTTTAAAGATAGCTGACTTAAAATATTTTGTTTCGTAAACGATGGACAAGAGGCCCGAAACAGGATATTTAATTTGATAAATTAATGTATGGAGAGAGTGAATACATTAAAGATATAGAAGAGATTCAAAATATGGTGGCAGAATGAAATGGACTTGATGCGGTGCTGTTTTTTTATTACAGCAAAATCTAAAAAAGCCAAGGACAAATCCTTGGCTCTTAGAATTATTTTGAATGGAGTGGGGGAGGAATTAACCATCCTTTTTCTTTGTCTAGTCTCAATACTTTCACTCCAAACATAGCTTTTGCTGTATGGAATTTACCAAACATAGCACCGATGTCTTCACGAATAGATTGGCCCATTATTGTACTACAGGCGATTAGCCCTTTTGCTACGTCAGCTGATAAAATAGCCGCTGTTTCCTGATCCGCTACTCGTGCACCAACAGGGATATCATCTAGCTGTGCAACCGCTCGTTCAGGTGGAGTTGGAGGAGGAGTTATACCATTATTTTTAAGTAATGCTTCTATTTCTTTGTTTTCTTCTTCAATACCTTTAATAGCCTCTTGAAGAAGATTTTTTAAATCAGCATCACCAGTATGGTTATCTAAAGTTTGGTACATAGCATGCATACCTTTATTTACAGCTAGATATGACCACGTTGAAAAAATTTCACCGTAATGCATTGGCTCATCATGTGGATTTCCGCTTAAAATGCCCATGTTATCGCTCCTAAATAGATTATTAGCTCCCTCTCCAGTAACAGGAATTGGATCTAAATATAGTGTGCGCCCATTTGCAAAATTTATCCGTTGAATAAAAAATTAAAAACACGGATCCCCAACTCTAATTTTAAATCAAAAATTAGTTATAACATAGAGATTTTTTAAGGTAATAGTTGTATGTTGAAAAATTGTAAAAAGTTGTCGATAATAGAGATAAAAAGCTATTTAGTATCGTTTGAAGCAATGAAAGTTCGACCCTGCTTGTTTCTCAGAGCATGGGAGCTTCCCCACAAATGCATAAGATCATTTGAGTTACGTTTGATGAGAGAGGAATATTCTGCCTCCCTTTCACACTGAAATATACAGTTTAATTATGAGATGGAGTTGAAATTAAGACAATGAGCCAGCCAGATTAAGTTCGATAGGATTGAAGCTCAACAAATCAGAGAGGAATTGAAGGCAGATTGTAAGAACTGCTTTGGTTTATGTTGTACTGCTCTGAACATTATGGCATCAAGTGATTTTCCAATTAATAAACCAGCAGGTACACCATGTGTTAATTTACAGGCTGATTTTAGTTGTTAAATTCATAGCAGTCTTAGAGAAGAGGGCTTTAAAGGTTGTACTGTGTTTGATTGCTTAGGTGCTGGTCAGATGGTTTCTCAAGTGACGTTCAAAGGAGAGAGCTGGAGAGATAATCCTGAGATAGGAGGAAAAATGTTTCAGGTATTTCCAATCATGGAACAAATACACGAGATGATTGCGTATACGGCAGAGGCTTTGTCCTATGATATTCCTCAACTTTTATCTAATAAATTGAGTATGCAGTTAGAGAAATTACAGAACTTAACGATGCTTGAAGCGGAAGAACTATTATCGCTTGATTTAATAATGTATAGATTTTCCCTTAATGAATTGCTTTTAGAAACGAGCAAGCATATTCGAGAAGAGTTAATACTAAAGTTACCTGATTCTAAAAAAGTCCGAAAGTATGACCAAAAAGGGACTGACTGGATAGGGAAAAGATTTAAGGACAAAGATTTAAGAGCGACCGATTTTAGAGGTTCATATTTAATTGCAACGGATATGAGAAAGGCAAATTTAAAAGGGGTAGATTTCATTGGAGCCGATTTGAGGGATGCTGATTTAAGTGGAGCTAATCTCTCGACAAGTATGTTCTTGACCCAAATGCAAATCAATTCAGCAAAAGGTGATAAAGAAACAATATTGCCTGCATATTTGAAAAGACCCTCTCACTGGTTTAGTTAATATAAGGCAACTGTTTAATAGCCAACAGTTAAAATGTCATTAATTGTACTATGAAAAACCTAAGCGGAAGGGGTGTAATTTAGTGAGAGGTTGTAAAAGTATAGAAGAGGTAAGAGAAAATATTGATAGTCTTGATAACCAAATCGTGAGGTTAATTAGTGAAAGAAGCAGGTTTGTTGAACAAGCTGCTAGATTTAAAAAGGATGCTGAAGATGTTAAGGCTCCAAAAAGGGTAGAAGCTGTTATTAAAAAGGTCCGTAAGTTAGCTAATGAAAATGATGTAAACCCTGATATTATTGAAGAAATATATCGAACAATGGTGTCGTATTTTATAAAGTATGAAATGGTTCAACATTCAAAAATAAATAATTAAAGTCTAGAGAATGGCGTTTATGTGAGTTTTAGTGTTTTTTTAGATTTGTTAGTATAATCAATTCAAAGCTATTTTATATATTTTTATTTGATAAAAGGGAGCTATAAAAGCAGGCATCTCATTCGCAATTAATTTTCTTGTGGGAGTTTGCAAGTTGTCAATAGGAACTAGCATCATGAATAGTGAATGAAAACTAAGCCTGACTTATAGAAATAGTGAGCTGAAATTTTAATAAGACAAGAAATTTCATTAGAAATAGTTCATACTATTAGCCTGCTAGGGCGCTTTAATGAGTTCCAAGCTATACGGAACAAATCTTTGATTGCTATAAATATTTGAATTATTACTCAGTATTTGTATAATACCTTTAGGTCGTAAAATGATTTAAAGGAGTGTTTTTTTGAAGTTACATACTAGAATTTTATTCGGAATGTTCGTATCTTTGCTATTTTTCATACCTAATTCAGCCTTTGCTGAAGAAGCTTTAAGTGAGGGCAGCCAAGGGCAAGCTGTTCATTATCTGCAAAATAATTTAAAGAAAATGGGATATTTTTCTGACCAGCCGACTGGATACTATGGTCCTGTTACAAGTAGTGCGGTTAAACAGTTTCAGCTGGATACTGGAATCTCTCCAACTGGAGTCTTTGGGAACCAAACCCAACAAAAATTAAATAATATAGATATGATCGCAAAAGTTGTGAATGGAGAAGCTCGTGGAGAAGCGTATGTGGGTAAAGTCGCGGTTGCTTCAGTTATATTGAATAGATTAGAAGCTCCGGAATTTCCTGACAACACTCATGATGTTATCTTCCAGACAAATGCATTTACCGCTGTACATGATGGTCAATATGATTTAACTCCTGGTGAATACTCATATCAAGCAGTAATTGATGCTTTAAAAGGTTGGGATCCTACATACGGTTCTGTTTATTATTATAATCCTACAATCGCGACTGATAATTGGATTTTTACTAGAGAAACTGTGATAAGAATAGGCAATCATTTATTTGCTAAGTAAATATTTAAAATATAAACACCATTTTTCTGTTAGGAAGGAACTTACTGTTCATTCCTAACAACATGAAATAAATAAAAATACCTTCGAACATGACGCGCTGGATGCAGTACATGATGTCGGAGGTATTTTTAATTTTTGTTAAAGATGATACTTGTATTAACATTTTACGCTGTTCATTATGCTGGGCATTTATATTAAAATTAATTGGCTCTTGTTATCAGTATTGTTTTCACTAAAAGATACCTGTTCAAGTAAGAGTATTCATTTTCTTTTCAAATAAAAATGAGTCTATGTGTAACAATTGATTATTTATAAATTCCGGATAACCTCCTGATTACCGCAATAAGTGCTACTGTTAATGCTCCCGCGAGTCCAGAAATCATATCAGTCATTGTATCCTTTTGACTATCTTCTTCCAGTGATCCGAATTCAGATCCAGCGAATTCTAATGCTTCCCAGATGGAACTTGAAAATGCTGCGAAACTTAAAACGAACAGAAATAGAAGCCAGCTGGAAACTGTTTTTTCTGTTTGTGCGGGGATGAACGTTTTGTATAAGCTAACCGCGACAAATGCCATGAATGCACTGCCGACATAGTGCATAGCAGTATCCCACCAATGAAAACGATCGTAGAACTTAATTGTTGCCCCAAGAAAAAATGTGCAGAAAATGAGTGCATAGTAACTAACAATTAGTGGTGTGGGAAAAGGAACTCTCTTCATAAACAAGAGTAGGAGTGGCAAGAGACTCGTGGCTGTTCTTCCAACCATCTCTGTCCATTTAGAAGCATCGCCATTCATATGCTGAATAATAAAAGTAACTGTCATTAATATTACGTATAAACTGCTTAGAGCAATAATTGTTTTCTTCCGCATCAAACCACTCCCTGGGAATTGAATTGTGGCTTATTTTATACATAAATCAACGCTTTGATACATAGGGTCTGATATAATCGTCTGTAGACAAACCATCAGAAAGAAAATACATCAAACCTTATATTTATTGGTTTGATGTATTTTTACATAATGCTTAAGGGGAGGATAAAAACCATTGCCGGAAGCAAAAGAGAAAGTAGTACTCAAAAGAACAATTTTTGAAAAAGTTTTGAATTTGGTTGCGCTTGCCGCTTTCCTCGTAATAATCATTTATATTATAGCTATTTGGACAGAGTTGCCAGTGAGAATTCCTAATCATTATAACGGGGCTGGTGAAGTGGATGGATGGGGAGGAAAGGGTTCGTTGCTTATACCCATCATTATTGGGATTCTTATTTGGTTCGGCATATCAGTATTAGAAAGATTTCCCCAAATTCATAATTACCCAGTTAAGGTGACAGAAGAGAACAGACGCCGCCTTATGCATAATTCAGTTATGATGCTTAGTGTGACTAAGAATATTATCTTACTTTACTTAAGCTATATGACTTGGAGGACTGTCCAAGACGCATACGGGCATCCATCTCTATATGCGGAATGGGACCTGCCGATCTTTCTTGTCGTGCTAGTCAGTCCTATGGCATATTTCATTTATCGGAGCTTCAAGCTTCGGTGACGAGAAAAAGAACAGAGTTAAGCTCTGTTCTTTTTGTGTTCAACGTCCATATTGATAGGACGAGTCATTCATTTCCCATAATTCAACCATTTGTTTGGCTGCTATTGGGGTATATCCCATCCCCATTAAATAAGATATTGCAGCAACTTCTATCATTCCGTGTGAATAGGGTGTATTCCCAGACTCATGTAATTCGTATTGGTTAAAGGAATTCACTGCATTCAAGACTTTTATCTTTAATTCTTTATGATTTTGTCCTGAATTCCTGTAATTTTGGTGTTGACTATAGTACATTTCTTCACTCCTGAAGTTGTTTGGTTACAGAGCATTATATGTGAAACTTATTTTTGATTAACGGCTATCGCTTATTATTTTTGATATCAACATTTTAACTTAACAAAAATTTAATATTGAAAGTATTGCTCTTGTAATCAAAAAAATAGATAATGAATAGATTAGTAAAGTGAGAATGTTAAGTAGGGAGTCAGATAAAGTGGACTTAATCCATCAGTTGATTAGTTTTATATTGCATATAGATGTGCATTTGAAAGAGATTATACATATGTTTGGCATTTGGTCATATGTCATTCTATTTTTAATTGTTTTCGTTGAGACAGGGCTTGTTGTGTTTCCATTCCTGCCAGGAGACTCACTATTATTCGCAGCAGGAGCTTTTGCTGCGACAGGGGCGTTCCAAATTGCTTTGCTTATGATAGTGTTTTTCATAGCTGCAGTTATTGGTGATACAGTTAACTATCAAATAGGCAAGAAAATCGGCACATCAATTTCTCCGGATAGCTGGTTTGGCAAGGTAATTAATCAAGAAAAGATGAATAAAGCAGAGGCATTTTTTAATAAGCATGGTGGCAAAACAATTGTCATGGCACGCTTCATGCCGTTTATCCGCACATTTGCACCATTTGTAGCTGGAGCGAGCCGAATGAATTATCGTTATTTCATAACCTATAATATTGTTGGAGCAGTTTTATGGGTCGGTCTATGTACGATGTTAGGTTATTTGTTTGGTAACATTCCAGTGATCAAAGATAATTTCTCGACAGTTTTGATTGCGATTATTGGTTTATCGGTATTGCCTGCAATCATTGCGTATTTCAAGAATAAATTTGTTGCCAAAAAAGTAGTTTGATATAGAAGCATGTTTTCCTAAGAATGATTAGGAGAGCGTGCTTCTATGTATGTGTGGAGAAAAGAAAGGTTTAGAAACATCTAATAAGGTTGAAAAAGGAAGCTGTAAACTATTCGAGTATTAGATGAATTTAATGCAAAAAGATTTATTTTAGTTTTCAAAAGACTTTCATACTTCGTTTCTGTAAGATGGAAATAATAGTATAAAAGGGAGGAGTTTTTACATATGTTTTGGTCATATCTAATTGTCTTTTTACTCGCTGCTACACCTATGTTCGAAATTATGGTTATCATTCCGATAGCAATTATGGGAGGAATGAATGCTTTTGGTGTTATGTTTGTCTCATTTCTGGGGAACTTGCTCACTGTTATTTTATTTATTTTCCTTGCAGACAGGTTTAAAGAATGGTTTAAAAAACGCCAAGCGCCTGAAGGATCCAATACTAATGAGGAATTGGAAGAACCGATACAGGAAAATAAGCGAAAGCAAAGGGCGAAAAGAATTTGGGATAAGTATGGACTTCCAGGGCTTGCTTTTATCGGACCTTTCTTTGTAGGTAGCCATGTGACGGCATTAATGGCTATGGCTTTTGGTGGAACAAGACAAAGAGTGTTGTTTTGGATGACAGCAAGTTTGTTGATCTGGACACTCATTCTAGGGTTGGCATTTTATTATGGAGTCGATTTCTTTAGACCCGATATTAAACAAGGCGGATTTATACAGGAATGGCTTGGACAATAGCGAGTGTAATTTATAAAAAATATAATTAAATCATCTATTTGTACTAATCATGAGGAGAATCGTGGGAGGGCATATACATATGAAATGGTATAGCATCGCTATAAAGAAATATTTTATCGTTGAGGGAAGAGCAAGCAGGACAGAATATTGGATGTTCTAGCTAATTAACATTTTGATTTTAATTATTTTGTTAGTGCTAGGACAGGTGGAGGAGGCTCTAATATTACTACTTGTTCTATATTATGTTTTCACCATTATATCGCAAATTACTCTAACAGTAAGGAGACTGCATGACATTGGCAGAAGTGGTTGGTGGCATTTGCTCACTTTCGTTCCTTTCGGTGGTTTTGTACTGCTTAATTTTTCGGTTATGGCAAGTGAGCCACATGCAAATGTATATGGGCCAGAACCCTTTGAACGAAATATTGCATCATAATTAAATGTAAAAAGGCGAAAACCTCTTATAAGAGGTTTTCGCCTTTTTTGTACTTAGTTGAATTTTTTATCAAGCATTTTAATTTCCGGAATTAAATGAGATACCTTGACTAGTTGAGCCTTCTTTTCATATGCAGGTATATTTCTTTTTATCGCTTCAAAGGTAATCGGACCCGGAACTCCAACGTGGCCAATGGCAATTAACTGCCTTTTATTCTGTAATTGCTGACCAATACTTCGAGCTTGTTTATTAATGTGAAGCTCACTGTACTCATCATCAAAGAAATAATTATTTTCGAGTAAAGGAACGCCTACTAACTCAGCGATCTCTTTCGCTTTGCTATTACCCGATGTTTTACTATCCAAGTAATAAAGGCCTTGTTCTTTGCAAACTTGCAAAATGATGGACATTGCTCTTTTATCTTCTGTTATCTTGGACCCCATATGATTATTCATCCCCACTGCATGAGGGACATTTTTCACAGCATCAAGGGTGCGTTTTCTGATCTCTTCGTCAGAAAGATCTAATGTGATCGCTCCTGGGCCAAGCCAACTGCTTTTACCGTTTTTTGGTTCCATCGGCATGTGAACGATGACTTCATGTCCTTTTTGATGTGCCAATTCAGCATCCTGCTTAGTGGAAGACATAAATGGCATAACGGCAACAGTTAATGGTACCGGCAAATTTAATATTTGTTCTGTGCCTTTCATATTGTTTCCAAAATCATCTATAACGATCGCCATACGTTTATAATTAGTGTTTTGCCCGCTTGCTAATGTGATATTAGGAACTGCGAAAAGGATACAGGCAACGAGCAACAGAATATGTTTGCGCATATTTTACCTCCATCAATATCGGGTATAGACCCTATAGTATATATTAACGAATTGAGAAGAAACTATACGAACCAATTCGTTTAATAAACCAAAGCAAAATACTTTAACTTTATATATTTTAATGTTAAAGTATATTTATCTTCAGAAAAGGAGATTAGATATATGGGGAAATTAGATGGCAAAACTGCGATTATAACTGGAGGAGCCGGCGGTATTGGTAGCGGTATTGCCAAGGCGATGGCCAAAGAGGGTGCAAAGATTGCAATTGTTGATTTAAATGAAGAAACAGGAACTGCAATGTTGGAAGAACTTCTAACAATACAGCCTGAATCCATTTTCATTCAAGCGAATCTTGCTGAACATAATAAATTAAAGGATCTTGTGAGAAATGTGGTTGATCATTTCGGTAAATTGGATATCCTCGTGAATAATGCACATGCTTCACGTAATATGTCATTTGAAGAAACAACACAAAAAGAGTTTGATCTATCATTTGATACAGGGTTTTATCCTACTTTTTATTTAATGCAGGCAGCTCTGCCATATCTTAAAGAATCAAAAGGAAACATTATAAACTTCGCTTCTGGAGCGGGAATTAATGGAGATGCGAATCAAGCATCATATGCAGCCGCAAAAGAAGCCATTCGTGCAATCTCAAGAGTGGCTGCAAACGAATGGGGTCCTTTTGGCATTAATGTAAATTTGATATCACCAATTGCTAAATCTCCTGGTATGGAGGCTTGGGCTGAAGAACATCCGGATTATTATCAGTCTATGCTGAAAGGGATTCCTTTACGTCGTGTTGGAGACATAGAGAGAGATATCGGCCGTGTTGCGGTATTTCTTGCAAGTGAGGATTCTGATTATATTACTGGGCAAACCATGATGGTTGATGGTGGCTCAACTAAGTTGCGCTAATTAACAGATGAAAAATAGCAAAAATAGCAATGTGTTCGAACTGATCCGGACAGTCGAACAATTTTCTAATGAAATGATTATTCGCTGGACAAAGTCGTTTCCTCAGAACTTGGGGATCTCACCGATTCTTGTTATGCATCAATTAGATTTAAAAGGTGCACAAAAACAAACTGAATTAGCATTTGAACTAGGGTATACACCAGGGAATATGACAAACATTGCGAATCGCCTAATTAGGGAAGGGTTCGCTGAACGGTTAAAAGATGAACATGACCGCAGAATTGTCAGATTGGCACTTACAGATGCGGGAAAAGTATTCTTGAGTCAGGCACATCAAAAAGGTGCCGAGCTTAGGAAAGAAGTATTTGAAAAGTTGGAAAAAGAAGAACTAGAGCAATATTTAGCTATTCAGCAGAAAATGCTAGGCTATTTGAATGAAACTAAATAATTAAGGAGTGTTTCAAAATGGGAAGAGTAGAAGGTAAAGTTGTACTTATTACAGGTGGAGCATCAGGAATTGGTTTATCAACAGCACAGCTTATGGCGAAAGAAGGAGCAAAGGTTGTTATTGGTGACTATAATATTGAGGGAGCCAAGACAGCAGTTGAAGAAATAAAAGCGAATGGTGGAGAAGCTTCTGCTATTTTCCTTGATGCATCAAAAGAAGAATCTATAAAGGAAGCAATTGATTTCACAGTCGAAACATACGGCACAATAACAGTTCTGCACAATCATGTTGGTTTAACAAACTTGAAGAAAGATCTAGATGTTGTGAATATTGATCTCGACGAGTGGGATAGATTGATGAATGTAAATACAAAAAGCGTATTGCTTGGCAGCCGCTTTGCCATTCCACATATGCAAAAAGCTGGTGGTGGTTCGATTATTAATACAGCGTCCATCGGTTTCATTGATGGTGATGCAACACGTACCGCATACGGTGCATCCAAAGCAGCAGTTGTCAATATGACCAAGTATATTGCCACTCAATATGGTAAGGACAATATCCGTTGTAACGGAGTTGCTCCAGGTTTGATCCTCACACCTTCTGCAGAAAATAACTTGCCACAGGAGTTGCAGGATATATTCTTGAAGTACAACGCCCTTCCATATCATGGTCAAGCAGAAGACATTGGCTATGCAGTCTTGTATTTAGCATCTGATGAGTCAAAATTCATGACAGGTCAGACACTTGTAATTGATGGTGGTTACACTATTACTAATCCAACAATTGGTGATTTGAACAATTACATGAATAAATAATGGTAAAGAAGCCTGTTCTGATAATGGACCAGGCTTCTTTTTATTAACTAGCTTTAATTGGAGCGGGTTTTCCAAATAAGTAACCTTGGAATAATTCGAATCCAGCCGCTTTCAACCATTCAAAATCTTCTGGCTCCTCAATGCCTTCTGCAAGAGCAATAGAATTGACTGATTTGGCCGTTTCAAGAATAGAGAGAGCAGCTTGTTGTTTAATTTGGTCATTCGCAACCCCTTGAACGAACTTCATATCAAGTTTCATATAATGAGGCTTTAGTTCTCTAATCGTATCTATTGTATTATAACCTTCACCAACATCATCAAGTGCATAGGAAAACCCTTTTTCTCTATAGTAATTAAGGATACGTTTAAGGTGATCCATATCCGTTACTTTTTCCGTTTCAACAACTTCGAACACCAATCTTGAGGGAGCAATCCCCATGTTATGGGCTAATGCAACCGTTGTCTTCAGGCAATGTTCCGGCGAATAAATAGATGTTGGAATGAAATTGATAAATACTTTTTCTGACACAACTGAAGCATTTTTGACTGCATTAATTCGACAAACCTTGTCAAGTGCGTAAGTACGATTACGGCTGCGAGCGGATTTGAATGCTTCATAAGGAGATACTGGTTCGCCCTTCTCTCCTGTGAAGCGTGCAAGCATTTCATAGGCGTAAACCTTTTTGTCACCATCAATAATTGGCTGATAATGAAAATGAACCAATTCATCATTAATAACTGTATCAATCCAGCGATTCTCAAGTGAATCAAATACCTCATTAATCGGCTTCCAAGTAGCTGCCTTAATTCTAAAACGAATTGCCTCTAAATCGAGATGGTCTGCGCAGTAATCATACAAACCTTTAACAGCCTCTTCTTTCATTAAGATTGAAGTGGAATCGTGATTCAGAAGCATGCCCTTTGAATCTAAGTGACGAACAATTATAGGGATGTGGCTCTGATTGTCTGAATTTGTAAACTCAATCTGATAGGCAAGCGGCTTGGGGGCGCAAGCATCGCAAAAAGACATAGCCAAAATCCTCTCTGAGAAATTAATATGTTCATAAATTATAAAGCTTAGATTATATAGTACATTCTAACTATTATATTAACAAGCAGTATTAAAGATCATTTGGATAAAATGAATAAATGAGGTAGATAAGGGTATATACATATGTTATGTTGCACTAATTCAAGCAAAATATAATGCTTTTTTATGCAGTGCCGATATAATGAATATATCAGTACTTGAAGTGGGAGGTGTACAAATGGAAGAACAGCCCGACAATATAATACTCTTTCCTGGATGGAAGAAAAGATTAGAAGAACAAAGTCTTCAGGCATTAAAAGAGAAGAAATACGGGGAAGCACTCGAAAAACTGGATCAGCTTATTGCGCATCATGAGGATAATCAGGAAGTTTTTGTTGGTAAACTAATTTGTCTGATGGAACTCGGAGAATTTGTTGAAGCACAGGAACTTGCGGAAGAGTTAATTGGAAGGAAAAATGACGCTTACTATGATTATATGCATATCTACTTAACGCTACTTTTCCAAACAAATCAGCATGATCTGCTAATTGAAACTGTGGACGATGTTCTCCTTCAAAAAGATTTGCCTTTGCAAATGAAAGAGCAGTACCAGCAACTCTATGCAATAAGTGAGAATATGAGAAGCGATTTGACCGACAGGCAGTCAAAAGAAGATATGAAACAGCTAAAAGAAGCACTTGCATTGAACGACCATGGCAAGCAGTGGCAGATGATTAATCGGATGCGCAAATCAAGATTAGAACCGGATCATTCTATTGAGGCATTATTAATGAAGGAAAAAATTCATCCTGTAATCAAAACGGCTATTTTGCTTTGGTTGAAAGAACAAAAGGTGAACCGTTCGGTGGAATTTAATAAATTGGGTTTCCAAGCTACAGTTATTCCAGAGTATTTACCTTTGTTGGAATGTGTTAAGCTTGGAGAAACAGTGCGCAAAATAATTTCGGATAAAGAGCATGAGAACCCTGCTTTGCATGAATTAATGATAGAGGCTCTCGAACGTTACATATATGTTTTGTACCCTTTGGAAGGGATAGAACGGGATGCCACCTGTCTTGCTAGGGCTCTTGAGTTAGTTGCTAGCAATGATGAAGAGCAGCCTTACTCTAAGGCTTGCGATGAATACATAGAAGAAATCAACACTTGCCAAGCCCTCTATCTGACAATTATGGAGACTTAGGGACAGGGTGAAAATGCTTGAAAGGCAAGATAGATATGTTATAATGTAATGGTTGCAAATATGCATGAGAAAGTATAAATTGTGAATTGCTGAACGTGACAGGACACATAGATGTTGGAGGGAACAATATGACTACTAAATGGGAAAAACAAGAAGGAAACGTTGGAGTATTGACTTTTGAAGTTGCTCCGGAGAAATTTGAAGATGCTTTGGATAAAGCATTTAAGAAAGTTGTAAAAACTGTCCAGGTTCCTGGATTCCGTAAAGGCCGCATGCCACGCGGCATGTTCGAAAAGCGCTTTGGTATAGAATCACTGTATCAAGATGCAATCGATTTCGTATTGCCATCTGCTTATCCGGAAGCTGTTAAAGAAGCGGGTATTGAGCCAGTTGACCAGCCTTCAATTGATATTGAAGATATCGAGCGCGGTCAGACACTTGTATTCACGGCTAAAGTAACAGTTAAGCCTGAGGTTGAACTTGGTGAATACAAAGGTCTTGAAGTTGATGCAGAATCAACTGACGTAACAGATGAAGAAGTAAATGAAGCAATCGACGAACTTCGCAATCAGCAAGCTGAGCTTGTTGTTAAAGAAGAAGGCGCAGTTGCTGAAGGCGACACTGCTGTAATTGACTTCGAAGGTTTCCTTGATGGTGAAGCGTTCGATGGAGGCAAAGGCGATAATTACTCATTGGAAATTGGCTCTGGTCAATTCATTCCAGGTTTTGAAGAAGAACTCATCGGTGCTAAATCAGGAGAAGATACAGAAGTTAAGGTAACTTTCCCTGAGGATTACCATGAAGCAAGCCTTGCTGGCAAAGAAGCTACTTTCAAAGTAACAGTTCATGAAATCAAGACGAAGGAAGTTCCTGAACTTGATGATGAATTTGCTAAAGATCAGGATGCTGAAAGCGTTGAAGATTTGAAATCTAAAAAACGTGCAGATCTTGAAGCTAGCAAGAAACAAGCTGCTGAGAACGCTAAGCGTGAAGCATTGCTTGAACAAGCTTCTGATAATGCAAAAGTTGATATTCCAGAGTCAATGATCGGAACTGAAACAGATCGTATGGTTCAGGAATTCGAACAGCGCCTTCAGATGCAAGGTATGACTCTTGAGTTGTATAGTCAATTCTCTGGTCAGTCTGAAGACGATCTTCGCGGTCAAATGAAAGAGAACGCAGAAGCACGTGTTAAGACAAACCTTGTACTTGAAGCAATTTACGAAAAAGAAAATCTTCAAGTTTCTGAAGAAGATGTTAACAAAGAACTTGAGAAGATGGCTGAAATGTACTCAACTGATATTGAACAACTCAAGCAAATGCTTGGCGGCAACACTGAAATGATCCAAGAAGATCTTAAGTTCCGCAAAGCAATTGAGTTTCTTGATGCTGAAAGCAAAACAAAAAACGCATAAGGCTGACATCTGTCCGCTATAAAAAGTAAAACAAGATGCAATTATTGCATCTTGTTTTACTTTTTTGTCCATAATGTTTATAATACGTTAAACAATTGAGAGCCTAGAGACGCTAATCGTAGTTGTACTTAAGCAACCAGTTCTATACTATAATGAAGTACGTGACTGAATGTTTCCATAATATCGTCATTGAATTGTAATTTGCGCACATTATTTGCACTTTTTACGGCGATTGCGCATAATGGAAAACAAGCATACTCAAGAGTGTATCGTTTTGTTTTGAAAAATGTATTTGTTATGATACTTTTAATTGTAATGATGCAAGGCGGACTTCATGGTGGCAAGAAAGTTTTATTTTAGGGGTGAATTGGTATGTTTAAATTTAATGAAGAAAAGGGACAGCTGAAGTGCTCGTTCTGTGGCAAAGGTCAGGAACAAGTTCGTAAGCTCGTAGCTGGACCAGGCGTATATATATGTGACGAATGTATCGAGCTGTGCACTGAGATTGTTGAAGAGGAGTTAGGAACGGAAGAAGAGCCGGAATTCAAAGAACTTCCAAAGCCTGCTCAGATTCGTCATACACTTGATGAATATGTAATTGGTCAAGATAATGCGAAGAAGAGTCTCGCAGTAGCGGTTTATAACCACTATAAGCGCATTAATTCAACACAGTACGCTGATGACGTTGAATTGTCCAAATCGAACATTGCGATTCTTGGACCGACTGGTAGCGGTAAAACACTATTGGCGCAGACTTTAGCACGTATTCTTGATGTACCATTTGCAATGGCAGACGCAACGTCTCTTACTGAAGCTGGTTATGTTGGGGAAGATGTAGAGAATATCCTTCTTAAACTAATTCAGGCTGCTGATTACGATATTGAGAAAGCTGAAAAAGGTATCATTTATATCGATGAAATTGATAAGGTTGCTCGCAAATCTGAGAACCCGTCTATTACACGTGATGTGTCAGGTGAAGGTGTGCAGCAGGCTTTACTTAAAATTCTTGAAGGTACGGTAGCAAGTGTACCGCCTCAAGGAGGAAGAAAGCATCCTCATCAAGAGTTCATTCAAATTGATACGACAAATGTTTTGTTCATCGTGGGTGGAGCCTTTGACGGCATTGACCAGATCATTAAGCGCCGTCTTGGCAAGAAAGTGATCGGTTTCGGGGCAGAAACTAAAACAGAAGAATTCGAAGCAAATGTATTGCTTTCCAAGGTGCTTCCAGAAGATTTGCAGAGCTATGGGTTGATACCGGAATTTATCGGCCGTCTTCCTGTTATTGCAAGCTTAGAGCCGCTTGATATTAGCGCACTTGTGGATATTCTTACAAAGCCAAAGAATGCGCTAGTTAAGCAGTATCAAAAGCTATTTGAGATTGATAACGTTACGCTTGAATTCGAAGAAGGTGCACTTGAAGAGATTGCGAAGAAAGCAATTGAACGTAAAACAGGTGCTCGTGGTCTGCGTTCAATCATTGAAAATATCATGCTTGATGTTATGTTCGAATTGCCTTCACGTGATGATATTAAAGAATGCTTAATTACAAAAGAAACGGTTACAGATGAAGATAGCTCGCCTAAGCTTGTATTTAAAGACGGTACTGTCGCAAATGCAAATGGCGATTTGCCGAAAGAAAGTGCTTAAGTGATTTCCTTAAGGTAAGTACTCTCTATTCTAAGGAGGACTTTCTTCATTCCATATGGAGTAAATGTTGAACAAATCGTGTTTACACGGGTAGCTGATCAACCGCTTATCGCTTTAAGTTTCTTACAACTGCTTGAAGTCGGAGGATACGGTCCGTTGATTCGCGAAAAAAGAGACTGGCTTGGCAAGCAATGTTTGTTGCTTATGCCAATACCAGTCTCTTTTTCTTCATGTGCATAAAGTAGTCTTTCTATTTCGCTCAGATTACGATTAATCAAACTTATTAAGGGAAATACTAAAGAGAATAGAAAAATTAAATTACCCTGCGTGCAGTGGCGCATGTATACATAATAAGCAATGACTCATGGAGGTTTTAGCGAATGACTTTAGATAATAAAACACTTCCCCTTATGGCTTTACGTGGTTTGCTCGTATACCCGTCCATGGTTATTCATCTGGATGTTGGGAGACCCCGTTCAGTAGCTGCACTGCAAAAGGCCATGCTGGAAGATCAGAATATTTTTCTTTCCGCACAGAAGGAGTCGGGAACGGATGAACCCGCAGAAACTGATATTTATACAGTTGGAACAATAGCCAAGATTTCACAAATGATCAAATTGCCAAATGATACGTTTCGAATTTTAGTAGAAGGCGAAAAGCGTGCTGTGATTGTATGTTATACGGACAACGAAGAGTATTTGGAAGTGGAATTCAAAGAATTAGCAGAAGAATCTGGTGATGCACATGAAGAAGAGGCCTATGCCAGAGCTCTCTATGAACAATTCGAACAGTATGTTCAAGTTTCCAGGAAAATTAATAAGGATACACTTGAAACGGTTTCTGATATTAATGAACCTGCGCGGGTTGCGGATATCATTTCCGTTCACCTCCCTTTGAAATTGAAAGAGAAACAGACTTTATTGGAAATGCCGAATACAATTGCCCGCATGAAACGTCTAATTGAATATATATCAGATGAGAAAAAGGTTCTTGAAATTGAAAAGAAAATTACTCAGCGAGTGAAATCTTCAATGGACAAAACGCAGAAAGAATACTATTTGCGGGAGCAGTTAAAAGCGATCCAAAAGGAACTCGGTGAGGGGGATGGCAAGGCTGGTGAAGTAGGCGAACTTACTGAACGGATTGAAAAGTCGGAAATGCCGGATAGAATTCGGGAAGTAGCACAGAAAGAATTAAGCCGCTATGAGCGTGTTCCTCAAAGTTCTGCCGAGAGCTCTGTCATTCGCAATTATTTGGACTGGCTGCTAGCTTTACCTTGGACTAAAAAGACGGAAGATGCAATTGAGCTTCATCTGGCTGAAGAGGTTTTGAATAGAGATCATTACGGGCTTGATAAAGTAAAGGAACGGATTCTTGAATATCTTGCTGTCCAGAAGCTTACAGCATCTATTAAAGGACCGATTCTATGCCTTGTAGGCCCACCTGGTGTCGGTAAGACTTCACTTGCTCGTTCGATTGCACAATCAATCAATCGTAATTTCGTGAGAATCTCACTTGGTGGTGTACGAGATGAAGCCGAGATACGTGGACATCGAAGGACCTATGTGGGAGCAATGCCAGGCCGTATTATTCAGGGAATGAAACGTGCCGAAACTGTTAACCCGGTTATCCTGCTCGATGAAATTGATAAGATGTCCAATGATTTCCGGGGCGATCCGTCTTCAGCGATGCTTGAAGTTCTTGACCCGGAACAAAATATTAACTTTAGTGACCACTATATTGAAGAGACGTATGATTTATCAAACGTTCTGTTTATTGCTACAGCGAATTATGTGAACAATATTCCCGGGCCTTTACTTGACCGAATGGAATTAATTTCTTTAGCGGGTTACACAGAAATTGAGAAACAACATATTGCAAAAGAACATCTTCTGCCAAAGCAAATTAAAGAGAATGGTTTGAAGAAATCACAATTGCAAATCAGAGACGATGCACTTCTTGCGCTTATCCGCACTTACACAAGAGAAGCTGGAGTTCGAAACCTCGAGAGAATGTTAGCGACGATTTGCCGAAAAGCTGCAAGAATCATTATCTCTGAGGAGAAAAAACGTGTAACTGTTTCTGTTAAAAATTTGGAAAGTTTGCTTGGTAAGCCATATTTCCGCTATGGTCAAATGGAACTTGAGAATCAGATAGGAACAGCAACAGGGCTCGCCTATACATCAGCAGGCGGTGATATATTGCCGATTGAAGTAACATATTATCCAGGTAAAGGTAACCTTAAGCTGACGGGTAAACTCGGAGATGTTATGCAGGAGTCTGCACAGGCGGCATTTAGCTATGTTCGTTCGCGAGCGGAAAAACTTCATATTGACCCCGATTTTTATGAGAAGTATGATATTCATATACATGTTCCTGAAGGCGCAACGCCAAAAGATGGACCATCAGCAGGTATTACGATTGCTACTGCTCTAGTTTCGGCACTTACAAATCGTGCTGTTAGAAGAGAGGTTGGCATGACGGGAGAAATAACATTGCGCGGGCGTGTACTGCCAATAGGTGGTTTGAAGGAGAAGTCGTTGAGTGCCCATAGATCAGGCATTACGACTATTATCATTCCTGAAGACAATGCACGTGATATTGATGACATCCCGGAAAGTGTCCGCGAAGAGCTTACATTTATAAAGGTAAAACATTTGGATGATGTATTGAAACATGCATTAGTGGGGGAATAATCATGAAAGTAACAAAAGCCGAGATAGTTATCAGTGCCGTAAGTCAGAAGCAATATCCACAAGAGCCTATTCCTGAATTTGCTCTTGCTGGCAGATCAAATGTTGGGAAATCTTCTTTTATCAATAAGATGATTCAGAGGAAGAACCTGGCACGAACATCTTCAAAGCCAGGCAAGACTCAGACACTGAATTTCTATAAAATTAATGATGTTTTTCACTTTGTCGACGTACCTGGTTATGGTTATGCCAAAGTATCTAAAACAGAAAGAGAAAAGTGGGGACATATGCTTGAGGAATACTTTACGAATAGAAAACAGCTGAAGGCTGCTCTACTAGTAACGGATGTTCGTCATGCTCCTACAAAAGATGATTGCATCATGTATGATTTTCTTACGCATTATGAGCTACCAATTATAGTCGTAGCTACGAAACTTGATAAAATACCTAAGGGTAAACGTGATACTCATTTGAAAAGAACGCGTGAGACTCTAGGCATGCGCAAAGAAGATCCAGTCCTTGCATTCTCCTCAGATACAGGAGAAGGAAAAGAAGAAGCTTGGCGGTTGCTTGAATCGTATCTATAAGAAAAGAGCGGCGGGCATGCTAGGTGCACAGGCCGCTTTTTTCTATGTTCTTAATTCACTAAACTGTTGTTTTTGTCGGGAAAAGGCACGCGAAACGTGTTATAATAAGGATATGAAAGTCTGAACGGAACAATGGCGGACGGTTATACTTTTTGGGGGTAGATAGCGTGCATATTATAAAAGTCGGCATAAATTACAGAACAGCCCCAGTTGACATCAGAGAGAAACTGGCCTTTTCCGAGGATGCG
>Ga0153999_1000133_pt1 | contig 38929 bp, 41 predicted proteins | sample TSNC083MetaG_FD_104675 | JGI IMG/M metagenome (GOLD analysis project Ga0153999, IMG submission 104675) | Attine ant fungus gardens microbial communities from North Carolina, USA - TSNC083 MetaG | ecosystem: Host-associated > Fungi > Mycelium > Unclassified | place: USA: North Carolina, Lumber... | reverse complement strand
TTTTTCAATTTATTCACCCATCCCTTCGTTTGCTTTACAAACTGGTGTTACTATGAACCCTATTATGCTGTACCTGATTTGCAAGCAATCATAAAGCTGTATATTTAGTGGTTCCGTACATATTTAAGCCAGATAACAAAACTGTTATACTCTTTTCAATTGAGTAAGTGGTACAATATTCAATCTAGTTAAAGTGTACTCATAAACATCAATCTGGTCAATGACTTTGTTTATATTTTTTACTTGTACAAATTCAGATTACAAATCGAACCATTATCTTTGCATTTCTGTTATATATGAAGTTACTCAAACTGTATTAATTGGCCAGATTTGAGCTACCTACTACATATTTAATAATATTATTGATTTGGCCTAATAGCTTTGCCCTCTAAAATAATAAAGCAGAGCCTATTATATGAATAGCTCTGCTTTATATTGCTTATTTTTCTTTTTGCTTCTTGTAGCTCACATCAAGATCTGTTGCTTTATAAAAAGCTTTCTTCTGCTCATTATATTCTTTTGTTTTTTTATTAAAAGTCTTGTTTGTTTCAATTAACTTTTCGTAACTTGTGTTCACAGCTTTAATCTGGCTAGAAACCTGTTCATGAGTAGCATCTTTTTTCGCCAGCATTTTATACATTTTCTTCTCTTCCGCTAATGATTTAGTATAGGTTTTATTCAAATTTTCATAAAGATTAAAACGATTTTCCATTGTTTTATACATCTTTTTAGCACTTGACTTTTCTTTATCTGTTTCTAATTTATCAATTTGGTCTTTTATTTCCTCAAAATTCTTCTTAGATTCCTCCATACTTTTTTTCTCTTCTGCAATAAGATCTTTTCGATTATCAATATTAGTTGTCGCATCATCGGACAATTTTTTTATTTTCTTCATGTCTTTTTCGCCAAGCGCAATCAGCTTATCGTAAATTTCCTTTTCTTGTTTTTCCAATTTTATAATAGAGCTTTGTGTCTCTCCTGCTTTTGATTCAATCTCAACAGATTTTTCCAAGTTCTTATGTATTTTTTCATTTGGCTTTCCACCACATGCACTAAGCAGAATAGCTGTTGCTATCGATATAAAGATCATGATTTTTTTAGAAACCTTCATTTATGTATCCCTCCTGTATGTCTCCATGGTTGATACCCTTTTGCAAAGTTTTTAATCAGTATAGCATATATTTTTCCTTAAAAAAGAACCTTTCATATGATGAAAACATCGCCTTTGTGGTAAAATATAATGAATGAAGCAAGATGAGCGGAAGCGTTTTAAATGAAATGAACCGCGTAAAACAGGAGTGATTTGATTATGATTACAATGAAAGAAATCGTTAGAGAAGGCCATCCAGCTTTACGTATGAAATCTGAAAATGTTGCGTTGCCACCAAGTTCTGAAGAAAAGAAAATGCTTGAAGACATGCTTGAATTCCTAATTAATAGTCAAGATGACGAAATAGCAGAGAAATGTAATCTTCGTCCAGGTGTTGGTATTGCTGCACCTCAACTTGGTATTAATAAACGAATGATGGCAGTTCATTTCGAAGATTTCGATGGCAAAACTTACAGCTATGCTTTAATTAATCCCAGAATTGTCAGTCACTCTGTAGAACTTGCTTATTTGCAAGCTGGTGAAGGTTGCTTGTCTGTCGACCGCCCGGTTGAAGGATTCGTTCCTCGTCCTGCAAGAATCACGGTAAAAGCAACAGATTTGGAAGGAAATGAGCTGAAGCTCCGTCTGCGTGATTATGCAGCGATCGTATTCCAGCATGAGATTGACCATTTGAATGGTGTTATGTTCTATGATCACATTAATAAAAAGAACCCGTTTGAAATACCTGATAATTCTAAAGCAATACAATAAAAAATGAGCTGTCCCCTAAGTTTTAGAGGACAGCTCATTTTTTATTGTTGTATTTACAAGAAACGACAATAGTATTACATACATTTCATCATCACCATACATGAAGAACGATTATTTATAAGTAACTCCATTATCAGCTATACCAAAGATACTTTATTATTTGATAAGGCCGAAATGTCGAAGTCCTTTCGCTACACCGTCTTTCTCAACATGATCTGTTATATAATCCGCCGCTGCCTTTAGCTCAGGCACACCATTTTCCATCGCAATACCAACTGCTGCTAGCTCTATCATTTCAATATCATTAGGGCCATCTCCAAATGCGAATGTGTTTTTAATATCAATTCCTGAAGCATCGAGCAATTTTTGGATACCTACTGCTTTGGATCCTCCGCCTGGTAATACATCACAAGCGAACTCATGCCAGCGAATGAAACGTGAATAACCTTCTTGGCATCTCATTCCCTTTTCACCTAGCTCATTACAGAATAATAATGCTTGATATATCTTTTTATCGTTAATAAATTTAGGATCAGTCTCTGGATAAGCAAATTTAAGCCTCGATAGGCCAGCTTCAACATGCGGATGACCATCAATAGTAGATTTCATTTCTTCATCAGTCATGAAAATCATCGGAAATTCGTTTGTTGCAGCCAGTTGACGAAGCCTTTCCACCTCAGACTGTGGTATTGCATTCTCGTATATAATTTCACCTTTATATACAACATATTGACCGCTAAAGCAGACGTAAGAATCAATTTCAAGCTCTTCACAAACTTCACTAAAAAGAAATGAAGGACGCCCTGTGGCAAGTGCCATATGGATGCCATTCTCTTTAAGTTCCTTTATTGCTTGTTTTGTCGACTTAGGGATAATTTTCTCCTTATTCATTAAAGTGCCGTCAATATCAAAAAGGACCATTTCTTTTCTCATTAATTCCGCTCCTTTTTCACACTTAATCAGGCTTGCAGCAACCGGTAGCACCACTTGTAAAACTGTATATTATTTCATACCCGGTTCACACTATAAGATGAAAGTTCATTGCTTGAATAATGCTTATTGCTTAACGAAATGTTAGTGGACTAATTAAAAATTCTCAGTCAGTTATCACAATTTATCCTATTTTGTTTATTGCATCGATTAGATTTCGGGATTTTACTGCCCATTAATCCGCGATAATTCAATTATTTTTCATGAAAAACACATTTTTATTTAAATATTCCTCAACTCGTATTATACTATAGATAAGTGGGATTGGGCCGGTATTGTGTTTTGAACGCTTTTCTTATCATTGTGAAGGGAGATGGCTTCCATGCTGAAGCGTCTGAAGGAAAAGCTGAAAAAACGTTTGAAAGATTTGCTGGGACGTAAGCGCGTTCCAACAACATACAGCAACGACAATCATTAATGTCGCCAATCGAAAGTTAAAACGGAACCTTCATAGGGTTCTCTGTTGATATTATTTTTGTCTGCAGAAAGCGGTTTCTGCTCTTTTACGATAAGTTTTTAATTAATTAAAAATAAGCTAAACAGTACTTGCGATATTTATGCGCAATTATTAAATAATATTTAGGAGAGATGAAATGGTATTTAAAGTAATTTATCAGGAGTCTTTATTAGAAGCTCCCATTCGTGAACGTACAAAAAGCCTTTATGTCGAAGCTGAATCAATTCGTGAAGTTCGCCTTAAGTTGGCTGATCGCAATCTAAACATTGAATTGGTACAGCCATTAGATCCAGAACATTTGGCTTACGAACAAGCATCGGAATTTTTTGAATTGGAGCAAATATAAATTATGAAATTTGTAAAAAACGACCAAACAGCCGTCTTCGCTCTAGGCGGTCTATCAGAAATCGGTAAAAACACGTATGGCGTTCAATTCCAGGATGAAATCATTCTAATTGATGCGGGAATCAAGTTCCCTGAAGATGATTTGCTAGGCATCGATTATGTCATTCCAGATTACACATACATTGTTCAGAACATAGATAAAATCAAAGGTCTTTTCATTACCCATGGTCATGAAGATCATATTGGAGGAATTCCTTTCCTTCTACGCCAGGCTAATATACCAATCTATGGCGGCAAGCTAGCGCTTGGATTGATTCGCAACAAGCTGGAAGAACACGGTCTTCTTCGCACAGCAAAGCTGATCCCGATTCAGGAAGATGACGTTATTAAATTCCGTAAAACATCTGTCAGCTTCTTTAAAACAACACACAGTATCCCAGATTCCTATGGTGTAGTTGTTAAAACACCGCCTGGTAATATTGTTCATACAGGAGATTTCAAGTTCGATTTCACACCTGTAGGTGAACCGGCAAACCTTGCTAAAATGGCTGAAATTGGAACAGAAGGTGTACTATGTCTACTATCGGATAGTACGAATAGTGAAGTACCTGGGTTCACAATGTCTGAACGTGTTGTCGGCGAAAGCATAAATGATATTTTCAGTAAAACAGATGGCAGATTAATCTTTGCTACATTCGCATCGAACATTTATCGCTTGCAGCAGGTTATTGAAACAGCCGTTAGATTTGGCCGTAAAGTTGCTGTATTTGGACGCAGTATGGAATCTGCTATTACAATCGGTCAGGAACTCGGTTATATCCAAGCACCAAAAGATACATTTATCGAGGCAAATCAGATCAATCGTATGTCTACTGACAAGATATGTATTCTATGCACAGGTTCCCAAGGCGAGCCAATGGCAGCACTTTCTCGTATTGCCAATGGAACACATCGTCATATTCAGGTTATTCCTGGAGATACTGTTGTATTCTCTTCTTCTCCGATTCCTGGAAATACAGTTAGCGTCAGCCGCACAATAGACAAGCTGTCTCGCGCTGGTGCAGAAGTAATTCACGGACGACTTAGCAATGTGCATACGTCTGGTCACGGCAGCCAAGAAGAAATGAAGTTGATGTTACGTTTAATTCAACCGAAATACTTCATGCCGATTCATGGTGAATTCAGAATGCTTAAGCAACATGCTAAACTTGCTGAAGCATGTGATATTCCTTTAGATCATTCATTTATCATGGATAATGGTGACGTTCTAGCCCTTGGCAAAGATCATGCTGGTATTTCAGGTAAGATTCCTGCTGGGACTGTTTATGTTGATGGAAAAGGTATTGGCGATATCGGCAATATCGTTCTAAGAGATCGTCGAATTCTCTCTGAAGAAGGTCTTGTCATTGTTGTCGTTAGCATTAACATGAAAGAGTTCAAGATCGCTTCAGGTCCAGATATCATTTCTCGTGGATTTGTATATATGCGTGAATCAGAAGACCTGATTAATGAAGCTCAAAAACTTGTCTCTGATCACTTGAATCGTGTTATGGATCGTAAAACAACTCAGTGGTCTGAAATCAAGAATGAAATTACTGACACAATCTCACCATTCCTTTATGAACGTACGAAGCGCCGTCCAATGGTTCTTCCAATCATTATGGAAGTATAAAACAAAAAAACGATGCAGTCACTATGGCTGCATCGTTTTTATTTTTAAAATATACGTCTCATCGTTTCACTAAGATCCGGGAATTCGACTTTTTTGTTTTTAAAGAAATCTTTAATAAGGAATTCAGTATAGTTAATAGCATCTTGATACCCTATTTTACCTGGAAGCGGCGCTTTATCTTCAATAACCGCATCGATAATTACCGGTTTGTTAGACAAAAATGCCTGTTGCATCGCCTGGTCTAATTCTTCATGATTGTTCACTCGGAAACCTTCTCCCCCACAACTTCTTGCGAATGCTGCAAAGTCAATTTCACCAAGGTCCGTAGCATAATTTAAATGACCCTGCTCAGCTTGTTCATATTTAATCATACCGATTTTACTATTGTTAAGGACAACAATTTTAATCGGCAAGTCATATTTCACTGCTGTAATAAAGTCTTGCATTACCATAGCAAATCCACCATCCCCACAAATGGAAACAACCTGTTTATCAGGCCGTGCGAGCTTTGCTGCAATTGCTCCTGGCAAGCCGCTACCCATTGTCGCAAGTCTGCCCGAGATGATGAACTCTTGATTGGTGAACGGGAAATAACGTACGGTCCACACTGTTACATTTCCGACATCACTCGATATAACTGCATCGTCTTCTACTACTTTTTCTAAAGCATTGATTACCTGTGGTGCTTGAATTGGACTTCTGGCTTCCATTTTCTCTTTTTCAATATGTTTGAACCAAGTTTGCATTTTCTTTTCGTACTTTTCTAGGAATGTCTGATCCTGCTTCATATTAACTGACGTACTAAGCTTATCTAAAACCTTTTTTGCATCCCCACAAAGCCCAAGATCCACAGGATATATATTACCAAGTTTGCCTGGATCAATTTCAATCTGAAGAGATGCAATTTTATCTGGCAAAAATTCACGATAAGGGAATGACGAACCTGCAATAATGAGAAGATCTGCTTCCATCATCGCTTCATATGCTGGCTTTGTACCGATTTGACCATGTTGTCCAAGATTTAAATGGTGGTAATCGGGAAGTAGCCCTTTACCTAATAAACTAAGAACAACCGGTGCCTTGATTCGCTCCGCAAACGTAATCAATTCATCCTTTGCCCCTTTTGCACCTTTACCAGCAAGAATAATTGGTTTTTTCGCTTTGTTTATCATTTGTACAGCTTGTGCTAAACTCTGGTCATCTGGCATAACCTCAGGTCTTGAATAAACTGGAGAGACTAGACCTGGTTCAACTTTCTGCTTCTCAGCAAATAAATCATCTGGAACAATCAATACTGAAACGCCACGCTCACTATATGCCTTTTTAATTGCGATATTCAACAAATCAGGCAACTGCTCACTCGATTGTGCCTGCTGGCAATAGACAGCAACATCTTGAAATACACGATCCAGGTTCACTTCCTGAAAAGTACCTGTTCCAACCTTCTTGCTTGAGACTTGGCCAACAATTGCAAGAACTGGTGCCCCATCTTCTTTGGCATCATATAAGCCATTTAGCAAGTGAATAGCACCAGGGCCTGCTATAGACATGCAAACACCTAATTTGCCTGTAAGCTTCCCGTAAGCACTTGCTGCAAGAGCACCAACCTCCTCATGACGAATCTGTATATACTTCAGCTTATCCTGTCGTTTACGCAAGTCATCCATGAATTCATTAATTGAATCTCCTGGCATTCCGTATATATGATCAACACCCCAGTCAATCAGCTGGTCAGCGAGTATTGCTCCTGTTCTTTTTTCCATTTAAATCAAGCTCCTTCTACTTCTTATCTGTCTTCTGTTTATATAACCGTAAATAAACGACAAAAAACCTGCCTCTTTTTGGAAAAGGGCAGGCTTCTTAATATTTATAAATCTTCATCATCATCGTCATCAACAACAAGATGACGCTCAAATCGAGATATATCTTTGTCGGCACCAATGACAATAAGTATATCATCTACCTTTAGTGCATCATCTGCACTTGGTGAAACATTAATTTCCTTGCCACGTTTGATCGCTACAACGTTGCAGCCATAATTCGCTCGAATATCAAGGCCCATAAGCGTTTTTCCGAGCATCCGCTCACCGGCTTTAACCTCGACGATGCTATGCTCATCGGATAATTCAAGATAGTCGAGTATGTTGCTTGAAATGATATTATGAGCAATTCTTTTCCCCATATCTCGCTCGGGGTGAACTACCTGATCCGCACCAATTTTCTTAAGGATTTTCTCATGATAATCATTCTGCGCTTTGACTGTAATTTTTTTTATGCCAAGGTCTGTTAAAATAACTGTCGTCAAAATGCTAGCCTGAATATTATCCCCTATCGCGACAATCACATGGTCTATATTCTTTATTCCAAGTTCTTTAAGTGCCGCTTCATCTGTAGAATCCGCAATGACTGCGTATGAGGCGAAGTTCTTAAACTCATTAACTTTATCTTCATCTACATCAATTGCCAAGACATGCATGCCTTCCATGCTCAGTTCACGACAAATACTGCCGCCAAAACGCCCTAGGCCAATTACAGCGAACTCACGCTTCATCTTTACTTCCCCCATTGCTGATTGGTTTCATTATTCTACCACATCATATGCGTGGAAGCGAGTTGTACTTAATTCTTACCAAACAAGGACTTTTAAACGCGCACAGATGATGAAGGAATCAACAATAACAAACCCGACTTAATTGAGATAATAGTTTCATTTACATTAATTGATGAGTAGCCTCTCAGGAATTGTGATATATAGTTTAAAGAATGTGATTACTTTACTCAAAAAAACTTTAAAACTGGAACATAATATAAAGACAGAGAAAAAGCCTGCTTTAATAAAAACTGAAATCGTAACAGCCCGTTGTAATTTGATTTCCAAAACAATTTCTTATATACATCTAAAAATCAGAGATATCGCTTCAAAGTCAACTGCGAAAAGTGTCGTTTCTTGCTTTTATATTAATGTTCTTGTTAATGTATTAATGAATTGAATTCAACTACGAAAGGGGCATCATATGGACTATTTTACAAAACATCTCTCTAACAACTTGGAAGAAATGATGAAAGCACTTCTACCTAACACATTAAAAATCTGTCTTCTCATTGTACTCTTTCTAATTCTTCTTCCAATAGGTAAGAAAATTATTAATAAGGTCATCATGAGAGCTGGCTCTTCAAGAAAAATTAAGCCCGGTCGTATAAAGACCCTAGAAAAATTACTAGGAAACGCATATTTTTATGTTCTATTTTTCGCATTGATTATCATGATTTTCGGTGTACTGGAAATACCAATTGCTCCGCTGCTCGCTGGTGCTGGTGTACTTGGACTTGCAATTGGTTTCGGTGCACAGGGTATCGTTAGCGATGTTGTAACAGGCTTCTTCATCCTTCTTGAATGGCAGCTTGAAATTGATGACTATGTAACAATCGGCTCTGTTGAAGGAATTGTTGAAGAAGTCGGACTTAGAACAACAAAAATCAGAAGTTTTGATGGAACGCTTAATTATATACCGAACCGCAATATTACGAATGTCGCTAATCATACGCGCGGAAATATGCGTGCACTTGTTGACTTTACCATTTCAAGAGAGGAACATCTTGATGAAACCATCGCAATTCTTGAAAGGGTCTGTGCAACATTCCAATCAGACGATCGATTCAAAGATGGTCCGCATTTACTCGGTGTAGAGAATCTTGATGCTTCCAATATGGTTCTACGAATTGTTGGTCAAACAGAAAACGGGAAACAGTGGGAATGTGAACGGGATGTCAGGAAGGAAATTCAACTAGCCTTCGAAATCGAAAATGAATCCAAAACAGAAAAAGGATGATGCGCATCTCGCATCATCCTTTTTTTTCTTCCGCCAATGATTCATAATACGTTCGATTCACCCGTTTCAAAATTGCTCTTCTCGTTAAAATACCATCGAAATAACCATCTTTATCACGAATACAAACAAATGGATGGTCTATAACAGCTTTCAGTCCAATCATAAAGGAATCTTCTTTATCCAAAACCGGTAAATCGACATCCATGATTTCCTGAACTCTGATTTCTGATAGTCTCTCCATTTCAAATCGTTCAATTCCCATTATATGGTTCAATATTATCGTCTTACCAATAAGTCCGACAAGTTTATACGTAGTATCAAGTACAGGTACAGCGGAGTAGCCTGATTTCACGAGGACGAGTAAAGCATGCTCCAGTGGATTATTAAGCTGGACATGGGCCACTTTTTCTCCGGGTATCATCAATTCCCCTACCTTAGGCAAGACTGCCAGTCGGTCATGGATCAAACTCATTTGTTACGCCCCTTTTTCCCTCAAGTAATCTAAAAGTAAAATTAATACATTTATACTTTCTTCTTTAGTTTAGCATAGTCTGTTGTTTTTATCTCCATTAGTCTACTTTGTTTTTCAGTTCAGGCAAGTACTGTTAATTTTGTACCGATATCGGGTATTGCTATCGTATGGATGGTTCATTTCGTGTTATAATCTCTCTAAAATGATTATGTGTCTTGGGAAGAAAGGTTGGCAAAATGAACAGAAGAACTTTTATTAAAAGAATGTTTGGCAGTTTCTTCGCATTTGCTGGTGTTACAGGCGGAACCTATTATTACGCTAGAGATGTTGAACCTACATTGCTTACAGTACATCAGGAGAATATCTATTCAAAACGACTGCCCAAGCAATTCAATAACTATCGAATCGTTCAATTCTCCGATACACATATCGGCTTTCAATATACCGTTAAACAGCTGCGTGATCTTGCCGATACCGTTAACAGTCTGGAACCGGATCTAATTGTATTCACTGGGGATCTCGTTGACCAGCCTGACCTCTATAATTGGAATCCTCAGCTAATCGATGCCCTCCAGCAGTTCCAAGCAAGTAAAAAACTATGGATCTATGGTAATCATGATCATGGTGGCAATGGAACAACCATACTAAAAAATCTCATGAATCAAGCGGGTTTCTCCTTGCTGCTTAATGAACATCAAATTCTAAAGCGTGGACAAGGCCAGATTACTATTGCAGGTATTGATGATATGAGCCTTGGTCAGCCAGATATTGATACAGCTTTATATGGAGCTCCTGCTGATCAATTTACTATTTTATTATCGCATGCACCTGACTTCGCTGACATAGCTAAATCATATCCAATTGACTTGCAATTGTCAGGTCATAGCCATGGTGGACAAGTCAGACTTCCCTTTGTTGGAAGCCTTATTACACCATCATATGCTCAAAAATATGTTAGAGGTAAATATGTTTTAGAAAATGAAACAGATCATATGAATTTGTTTGTAAATAGCGGAATCGGAACAACACGCATGCCGTACCGTTTTTTATGCAAACCTGAAGTCCATTGCTATACGCTCCAGCATCAAAGTTAAGCTAAAAACTATGTATCTACTGTGCGGCTGCTTTTCCTGTTGCAAAGCAGCCATTTTTGTTATAGGCTAGTCCTAGCCTAATATAAAGGAGGCAAATGAATTGGTTTCTACCCAAGATCTGGCGAAGGCTCTTTATACAGTTAATCGCCATGCAAAAACGGCTCCCGAGCCTAAGCATCTCTATTTCCTGAAGAAGTCAGCAATTGAGAAGCTGCTTAAAGAAAAAAGAGCAAAAAAAATCGGACTGCATTTCTCCGCTCATCCAAAACTCAGCAGTCAACATTCCACCTTGCTTATCCAGGTTGATCAATATTATTTTCATGTACCACCAGCCAAGGAAGATTTCAAGCAGTTGAAGCATCTGGGTGACCCCGATCAAGATTATCGAAACCCCCAGACCAAAATGCCGCTTTCTGAAGCTAAAAAACTGATTTCGAAATATATAGACTTGGAGCCAAAGAAATCAGAAACAGCAGAACGCACTCCAAAATACTCCAGCTATACCCCCTCTTCGCTCGGAAAATTAGACTGGCGAAATGAAACGCCCAACTATAGAACGAAAAGATAAAAAAACAGACAAGGCAAATAAGCCTGTCTGTTTTTATTTTATATTTGAACTAGCTATATTCTTTCTAGTTGAAGGTTGAATAAAATGCAAAATACATAGAATTAATCCAAATAAGGAGAAATACTGCAGTAATGGTTTATAATCTGATTTATTAAATTGATTAGGAAATGTTTCAATGGAGAAATAAAGCATGAGGATACAAAAAATCCCGCTTCCAAGATATGCAATCAGTCTGAATGCTCGAATGCGGACAAGCCATTTAGCTATTGGCAGGAAAATCAAATAAACCGCATTAAATAACAGTACATACAATAAACATGTTCGCCAATCAAACAGTAACCAAACATGCTCATTTACATAATCCAAACTACTACTCATAAATTGATCCCTCACTTGACTATTTGGGATCATTCTATCCTGTAAATGAGACTTTTAAACATGTTTTTTATAAAGACTGGCGACCATGATTACGTTCGGGGTGCATATTCCATCCCAATTGTTCACCTTTATTATATTCATTTAATAGTACATCCAACTCTTGACTAACCTTGACTGCTTGTTCATCTGAGAAACCTTTTTCGAAAGCAATGTCAGTCATTTCTCGGCGAAGTAATTCAATTTTTCTCTGTAGATATAGTTTAGAATACATAAAAGCGCCTCCTCCGCGCATTATCGCATATAATAGTTCGAAGCTATAGAGCTATTTGTGAGGGCACTAAAAAGTTGATTAAACATTTTAGACAAGTATAGAACATGTTCCAAACAAGTATTAGACAAGCATTTTATTGTATATCCATTATAGAACGAACGTTCCGAAAAGTAAACACAATTTTAAAAAGAATAACTATTCAGATGATTGTAACAGCATTAGGATATTTCTGAAGTCAAAGTGGCAATATTACGGAGCTACAAAAGATGTGGATAAAAGCCAGAAATTTAATCTGGCTTCTCTTTTTAATGTTCATTATCAAAAACGCAAAAACCAATACTTCCTATAAGAATAACAAAACAAACTATGCCAAAAGCCGTTTCCCACATAAATGATACCCCCTTTTTTAAAACGCTTACAAAGCCATCATATCAGCAATATTCAAATAAATGAAGCGTACACCTTTTTTTATTTGAAAGTTTTTTTTGTACAATTGGGCGAATGTCTACCCAATTTAAGTGCCTACTCCATATAGTGTTAGTGTACTACAATTAAGCGGAGGTGCTGTATATGTTCTTTGGTGGAAATTGCGGTTGTGGCGGCGGTTATGGTTATGGTGGCGGCGTAGAGTACTGTGGTGGCGGTGGCTATGGTGGTGGCGTAGGTAATTTCGCGCTTATCGTCGTATTGTTCATCTTGTTGATTATTGTAGGTGCAGCTTACTATTGCTAATACAGTAATGTAAAAAAGGAGGATCCCGTTATTATGAAGGGGTCCTCCTTTTTACATTATCCAATAATCATTCGTTCTTTAGGGTAGCGGAATTTTTCGCTGTTTTTACGATCATCTCTGAACATGAACAGGAAGGTGACTACACCTACTCGACCAACAAACATAAGAAACATAAGAATGATCTTACTGACTGTCGTTAATTCCGGCGTTATGCCTAGCGAGAGTCCAACGGTTCCAAAAGCAGACGTTACATCAAAGAGAATTTCCATCATGGAGAACGGCTCAATGCTCATTATAATCAGAAGAGAAACAAACACAAAAAAGAGTGCCATTAAGGTAACTGTAACGGCTTTCTGCAAATCTTCCTCATAAATATTCCTTCTGAACAAGCGAATATTCCGACCACCCCGAGCATAAGTGACGATAAAGATGACAACAAGCGCGAACGTTGTTGTCCTAATTCCACCACCAGCACTGCTAGGCGAAGCCCCGATAAACATAAGAAATGACATAAATAGATGATTCTGTTCCGTTAATAGGGATACGTCCATTGTACTAAGCCCCGCACTCCGTGTCGTAACCGATTGGAACAAAGCATAAAACAGAGCTTCATGCCATGATTTATTTCTGAAAAAGTTATTATAGTCCAATATGTATATCATAACTGTACCAAAGACAATCAAGACTAAGAATGTCATTGATGTTACTTTAGCGAACAAGCTGAATCTAAAGTTAATTCTCGAATCATTTCTCGAAAAGATGAATGTCTTCAACTCAATCAGCACTGGAAAACCAATTGCCCCAAATATAATTAAAAGCATCGTAACAAATTGAACAAAATAATCATGTGAATACTCCTGAAGAGATGAGCCACTCAGGTCGAATCCTCCGTTGGTAATTGCACTTATCGTAGCAAACAGGCCATGATAGTAGGCTGTACCAGGATCGGGATAGAATTTAAGGAAATAAGTTCCTAAAATCAAAAAACCAATTAATTCAATTGATATAAGGACTAGCACAATTTGTTCAATTAGTTTAACGGCTCCTTCGAACTTTGTTTGATTTTGATCAGTCATAATCAAACGTCTTTCTTTTAAGCCGATTTTCTTACCGAGAAAGAGCCAGATAAACGTTCCCATTGCCATTACACCCACAGCCCCAAGCTGAAGAATGAACATGAGAATGTACATACCTGGTGTGCTCAATGTCTCAGAAATTGTAATTGTACTGAGTCCGGTAACACTTAAAGCACTGACAGCCGTAAACATAACATCGATAAACGGTACATGGACGCCTTCCTGATAGGCAAAAGGAAGAGAAAGCAACAATGTGGAAAAAACAACTGCCGCCAAATAAAATAGCAGCAGTAGACGAACGGGTGATAGTGTATTCATCCATTGATAAAAAGGACGTTTTCTAATCATTTCAGATCTCCTTGCAAACGTACATAATCAACAGCTTTCCTCGAGTTGAGATCAGCTATCCTTTTAAATAAGATACGCTGATTTTTTCCAAAAAGCAAGTTGCCACAAACTACATAGATTCTTTTAGTTTTTCAAGAAGTTCTTCTCCTTGGAAACCCCGTTCAATCAACTCTTTTAATTTTTTCTCAATATATTCTTTACGTTCATCAACAATTTTCCCTTGGAACAGGACATTGATCTCTTTTCCAAGTTGATTCATTCCTATAATAGAGGCAATCAAAGTAGCAGGATCATTTTCTTCGCTCGTTATTTTCACTTGAATCATAATTTTACTGCGTTCCTTCAATTCAGTAAAATAAGCCTCATACTCTTTGTCTACATAAGCTTCAACTACCCAGCCATGTTCCCCGTCTTCCCTGTTGATAATGAGACCATCAAAAAGTTCGATTTCTTTCTCCATTAAAGAATCTGCTTCATCTTCTAATATTCGCAAAGACTTTAAGTAAAATGTTTTCATATTCTCTTCCTTTTCTAATTTTCTATCCACCAATATAGGACATTTCAATTTTCTTACGAGGTGTTTTAAGTGTACTCCGCTCTTCAGAATAACGGTCTGATCTTTTGCCCCACAAAGCGGCAATATCTTGTTCAAGCGCTTCACCATGAAGACCATTTCTAACTTTCCCTTTTATATCGTAACCTTCTGATGCAAAAAGGCACGTATAAAGTTTACCATCTGCAGATAATCTAATCCGCGTGCAACTCTCACAAAAAGAGTCTGTGACCGAAGAAATAACACCGATTTCTCCACCGCCATCCTTATAACGGAAACGCGAAGCCACCTCACCATAATAGTTTTCATCTGCAGGTTCCAATGGCATCTCAGCATTAATCATCTCAGCAATTTGCTTCTTAGATATGACATTTTTTAAATCCCAGCCATTATGATTTCCAACATCCATAAATTCAATAAACCGTAGAATAACGTCTTTCCCGTGGAAATATCTTGCCATTGGTAGTACTTGGCTTTCATTCATTCCTTTTTTGACTACCATATTGATCTTAGGCTTGAGACCTGCCTCAAGTGCGGCATCAATGCCTTTCAATACAGGCTTGGCCACTACACCACGACCGTTGATTTCTTTAAAGACATCATCTTCAATTGCATCCAAGCTAATATTGACTCTTTGCAATCCCGCCTCTTTTAATTCTTTTGCCCTTTTTGGCAAGAGAATGCCATTCGTAGTTAGCGCGATGTCTTCAATTCCTTCGATTTTCGTTAATGATGCGATAAGCTGGCCAATATCTTTACGAAGCAGCGGCTCACCACCCGTGAGGCGCAGCTTTACAACACCTAATTCAGAGAAAGCTCTCGCAAGCTCAGTAATTTCTTCAAAAGTTAACAGTTCCTCTTCAGGTAGAAATGCGTAATCATCACCGAATATTTCTTTCGGCATGCAATATGCACAACGCAAATTACACTTATCTATTACAGAAATGCGCAAATCTCTAAGCGTTCTGCCAAAACGGTCTGTAACATGCTTTTGATTTGCAATCATTTTCATCATCCTTTTTAAAGTAGGAACTTAGATTGTCCCTTCATTTCTTCAAGCAGTAGAACATTTACCTGATCCCCTACCTTGTAGCCTCTTGTTCCACCTGGCAAAACCATAAATGAGTTAGCACCAGCTAAAGAGCTGACTACATTCGATTTATCCATGCCCGATAAATGAACAGACAAACCCTGTTCATCATAGTCAATATAAGACCGTACAAATCGGGTAAATGGATTCGGCTTCAAAAAGTCATCTTTCATAACAGCACTTGCCTGTTTATGATAGCAGTTATCATTAAATAGTGCCTTCTGAATAACCGGCCTTACAAATAATTCAAAGCCCACATAACAAGCAGAGGGATTGCCAGAAAGTCCGAACAAAAGCTTGCCTTCTTTAACAGCAACTGTCGTTACACTACCGGGTCTCATAGCCACCTTATTGAAGAGCACTTTGGCACCGAGACGTTTGAAAATTTCAGGCATCAAATCAAAATCTCCAACAGAAACGCCTCCTGTTGTTATAAGCAGATCCGTTTCTTCCAATGCCTGCTTAACTAATTTGTAGCTAGGTTCCAGTTCATCGGCAAGCTTACCGTAATATTTATATTCAGCGCCTGCCCGCTTTGCCTGCGCAGCCACCATATAACCGTTTGAGTTGCGGATTTTCCCTGGCTGCAATGGCTCATCTATATCAAGCAATTCCGTTCCAGTAGCAATAATTCCAACAACCGGCTTTGTTGCTACCTTAACTTTATGATAGCCAAACGTCGCAAGTACTGCTTTCATTCCAGGATTGATTAGTGAGCCAGCCTCAGCTAGTGCTGTACCTGTTGTGAGTTCCGAACCTACGGGCATAACATTTTGCCCAGCTTGCATTGTTCTCTTTATCTCCATATAATTCTTACCATTTTGTTCAAAACTTTTACAAACTTCAAACATCGCAACACAATCTGCACCTTCAGGAATTTTTGCACCTGTCATAATTCTAGATGCTTGCCCTGATTTTAGCTTCAGAGTCGGTAATTCGCCAGCCCCAACTCGCTCCATCACTTCGAATTGAACCGGATTAATCGTCGATGCATTAACCGTATCTTTTGAAGAGAAAGCAAATCCGTCATATGGAGATTTATCAAATGAAGGCACATCATTTGTTGCAATAAGCGGTTCTGCTAAACGTCTTCCATCTGCCTCAGCAAAATCGATCGTTTCTTGAGTACCATACTTAGCATATTCCATAACGCTTTTAACAGCATCTGCAACTAATATAGGTTTCCGAATCTCCATACCCATTCCCCTCTCCTATTCCCTGTTCTCTATAGTTATAAGCGCTTTGCATTCGCACATCTTCTTAATTGTCATAGTAGAACAACATACAGAAAATAACAAGAAAAGGGGATTTCAATTTTTACTGGTTTCAAATCCTTGCTAGCTGGGTAAATACTAATCATACGAAGTAATAGATACACTCCAAAAATAATGTAAGAGGTGCAGATCATGCAAGAAATCGCTTCATATCAAATAGAAATTAACAAAGCATTAGATACAAAAGAATTACTTAATATTTATCAACTAGCTACTCAAATGGAAACCCATATATATTTGTATAACAAACAATCAATGGCTGATGCTCATAATTTACCAGAACTTCTATCCTTCTTCTTCGTTAATCCACATGAGGAAGTTCTATTGATTATTGAAGGTAATCACGCAAAACAAGCTTACAAGCAATTACTTCCGTTATTAACACGGAAATTACAAACTGTATAACAATATTTCAAAAAAGCACGCAGGCAATCATGCCCGCGTGCTTTTTTGTTATTTAAATATGTATAAAATACCTTGAATCATCAACAATAAACACAACAATCCCCTAATTTGCAACATGCACCGAAAATCTCAACAGAAAGTGTGAACAAAATGACTCGTACGTTAAGACTTCTTTCCTTAACCTTGATTCTCCTAGTTCTCTTTGGTTGCAGTAATAGTGGCACAAAAGCAGATCTGCAAAATGTATCCAATCGTGATTTAGACCAATCGGACTCTATCAGAGCTAAGGAAACATTGTCTTCATACAAAGAAACAACAGAAGTACATGCCGTAAATACAAAAGATAAATTATTCGTTGCATTCGATATTTTACATCGTAACAGATTTAACATGGAGGAAATTGAATCACGTGCAAGAAACGATTTGAAAGAGCTTTTTCCAAATAAAAAGATCGAAGTATCGACGGATCAAAAGTTGGTCTTAGAAGCTCAAAAAGCTGAGGAACGCCTCACTCAGAAAAAAACCGACAGTAAACACAATCTCGATAATGAGATAGATAATCTATTCAAACTAGCTCACAAAAAAGCGTAAAGGATGATAACAAATGGCAGAAAAAAACGAACAATCTCCAGAAGTTCAGAGCTATCAAAAACTGCAAGAAAAACATGAACTAAAAAGACCACTACTGAAAAATTGTTTGAAAGCCTTTCTTATAGGCGGTCTTATATGTCTAATCGGTCAGCTCATCACTACTTTCTATATAAATTTCTTTAACTTCACTGAACAAACAGCAGGTAACCCGACAGTCGCAACACTGATATTCCTTACAATGCTTGCCACAGGATTTGGTCTATACGATAGAATTGGACAATTTGCTGGAGCTGGCACCGCTGTTCCTGTAACAGGATTCGGAAATGCGGTAATCAGTTCCGCAATTGAACACCGTACTGAAGGCTTTATCCTCGGCGTTGGCACGAATATGTTGAAACTTGCAGGTCCTGTCATTGTCTATGGCGTCTTCTCTGCTTTTGTTATCGGTTTGATTAAAACAATCGTAATTAAGCTAGGAGGATTATAAATGCTTCAGGGACAAAGAACATGGATTTTTGATAATAAGCCTGTAATCCTTTCTACCGCAACGGTAGGTGGTCCAGACGAAGCTGCTTGTAATATTTCTAAGGACTTCGATCTTCTTCACGACGATATGTGGTTACAACAGTCTTCCTTTGAAAAGGCGCAGACGATGATGATGGAAGAAGCCTGTGACATTGCGCTGAACAAAGCTTCTCTAAAAGCCGATGAAATTAATTTCTTTATAAGTGGTGACTTGACCAATCAAATCACACCAACTACTTTTGCTGCAAAGACCTTAGAAACGGCCTACCTCGGTCTTTTCAGTGCTTGTGCGACAGTAACCCAAAGCCTTGCGCTCTCTGCTTTCCTCATCAATGCTAAAGGAGCAAAGTATATACTGAGCGGTACATCAAGTCATAACTCAGCGGCTGAAAGGCAATTCCGCTATCCAACGGAATATGGTGGTCAGAAGCCGCCAACTTCACAATATACGGTAACTGGAGCTGGTTGTGCCCTGCTTAGCGATTCAGGAACTGGCCCAGTTGTAACCTCCGCTACCATTGGCAAAATTGTCGATATGGGTATTACAGATCCGTTCAATATGGGCGGTGCTATGGCACCCGCAGCAGTTGATACTATTATGACGCATCTTAGAGAACGCAAAATAGACGCTTCATATTATGATCTAATTCTCACAGGTGATCTCGGCGAAATTGGTCATGCCATTTCTAAAGAGATGCTTGAATCTGAAGGGATCAAGCTGGATGATTCGAATTATAAAGATTGTGGTATGACGATTTATAACGAAGAACAAGCTGTTAATGCTGGGGGCAGCGGACCTGCCTGTGCAGCCGTTACGACGTATGGGCATTTCATTAAAAAAATTCAAAAAGGAGAATTGAAGCGGATTCTCCTTGTAGCAACCGGTGCTCTCCACTCTCCACTTAGCATGAACCAAAAGGATTCAATTCCAGCGATAGCACATGCTGTTTCGATCGAGATGGGAAGTGACTCGCAATGATCTTTCTATGGGCCTTTATCGTTGGTGGCATTATTTGTGTTATAGGTCAAATTATGTTCGATGTGTTCAAGCTCACACCTGCCCATACACTCACTTCTCTCGTCGTTTTAGGAGCAATACTTGATGGAGTCGGTTTGTATGAGCCGCTAATTGACTTTGCCGGTGCTGGCGCTACGGTTCCTATTACAAGCTTTGGTAATTCACTTGTCCACGGAGCTATGGAAGAAGCGCAGCAGCATGGAATCATCGGTGTACTTACTGGTATTTTTGAAGTTACAAGTGCTGGTATTTCTGCGGCAATCGTTTTTGGTGTTATTGCTGCTATTATTTTCAAGCCGAAAGGTTGATTCATTCCGGAAAACAAGAAATTGTTTTCCGGTTTTTTAATAAAAATACAACTTTTGGACATTATATAGATAATACGTTTTTTTAAACGGGGGCTTAAACATGTTCCATAGACAGGATAAAAAGAACAACAGTAAAGATAAAGATCTTAAAAATAATAAAATCCCAAGCTCCTTAAATGATACAACAGCATATATAAAGGAGCTCTATCACTTACCAATCAATAAAGATGTCATGATAAGGGATCTTTTTCTTGGCGGTAGTACAAAAAAAGCATTTTTACTGTTTATTAATACAATAAGTGATACAAAAATCATAGAAGACAGTCTTCTGCAACCTTTGCTACAAAATAAAGACCCCCTCAAAAACATAGAAGATATCGTCTGTGTATCATCCATAGAGGAAATATGCACAATTGGAGAAGCTGTGCAGGAAACTAATAAAGGAAACACTATTTTGTTTATTGAGGGCTCTACAAGTGCCTATAGCTTTAGTACTGCTAAATTTTTGGGAAGGAACATAGATAAAGCTGAAGATGAAGTTACCTTAAAAGGTCCAAAAGAAGCATTTACAGAGACGGTCATGACCAATGTAAATCTTGTTCGAAAAAAGATAAAAGATGAGAATCTTATATTTGAAGCCGCTACTGTATCTGAGCGGGCGAACAACACACTATTTATTACTTATATCAAGGATTTAACGAATGAAGAAACCCTGCAGAAAGTCCGTGATAAACTAAACCAACTAAATCCAGCAACTTTGCAAAACCTCTCTATACTAGAGGAATATATGGATGAAAACCCCCATTCCATTTTCCCTACAATTCTGTACACAGAGAGGCCTGATAGAGCAGCCGGATATCTAAATGATGGACATATAGTTATCCTTATGGAAAATTCTCCAGCTTCTCTCATTTTGCCTGTGACATTCTGGTCATTTATTCACTCTCCTGATGATCAGTATTTACGTCTTGTTTTTGGTAATTTCGTACGATTCTTACGAGCCATAGCTATTTTCGTAACAATTTTCACCTCAGCGGCTTATGTTGCAGTTACCAACTATCATTCGAGTATGATACCACCCGATCTATTAATGGCAATCGCCGCCACACGTGAAAAAGTACCCTTCCCAGCTTTGGTTGAAATATTGGTTATGGAGCTTGCTTTTGAACTCATACGGGAAGCCGGCTTAAGAGTGCCATCCCCAATTGGTCCAACAATTGGAATTGTTGGTGCATTAATTCTTGGACAATCAGCAGTCCAAGCAAATATCGTAAGTCCTATTGTAGTAATTGTCGTAGCATTAAGTGGCCTTAGTTCCTTTGTTGTTGGTGATATCAGCATGAACTTCGCCATTCGGTCTACAAGAATTTTTTTCATCGTTGCCGCAGGGATGTTTGGAATTTATGGCATGGCCGTAGTCTTTGCTGCCGGTATGTTCTACCTTGTTACACTTAAATCATATGGTGTTCCATATTTAGCACCTTTCACACCCAAATACTCATCTTCAAAGAATGTAATGTTCAGGCGCTTAATACAGAAGGAAGCATATAGGCCCGAACATATTAAACCTAAAGATTTGATTAAGAAATAGAGGGATAAAATGGAGACTAAACAATCAATCGGCCTGCGTGAATTTATAGCACTAGGAATCATCATGATTGGAATCAAGTTGACTGATGATACGCCTATCATTTATTTCAAAAAATTGGCCAACTCAGCCTGGATGGCACCTCTGCTAAGTGCAGGCATGATTGCAGTCCTCCTTTATTTCCTAATAAGCACAACTGAGAAGTTTGATAATCAAAATCTTGTTGATCTAATTTTCACTTTATTTGGTAAATACATTGGCTGGATAGCAATACTATATCTATGGGCAGCTTTATTTACAGCTCTTATTATAGATACTGCCATATACACAGATCTTATTTCTACGATGTACTTTCCGAATACACCTATGTTCGCCATCTATTTCCTAATGATGGTGATATGCGGCTTCGGTGCATATAAAGGAATCCAAGCAATTGGCTCCACTGCCTGGGCAATCTTCCTTTATATAACAGTCGCGCTCATTTGTGCATTACTTATCACTATTACACATGGCCAATTCGATTTCCTATTCCCTTTTTTAGGAAATGGTACTTGGCCTGTAATTAAAGAAAGTCTTAAAGCTATTACAATCTATGATGAACTTCTATACCTTGGTATACTCTCTACAATGCTGCCTAGCAAAAAAGATTTCAAGAAAGGATCATGGATTATATTTGGAGTTGTCATTACTGAAATTACTTTAGCCATGATTTCTTTTTTGATGATATTTGATTATAAATCCATTCAATTGTTAAGTTATCCATGGCATGAAGTTATTCGTTACATATCACTCGGTTTCTTGCAAAATGTTGAAACACTATTCTTCCCATTCTGGTTGGTGGGTCTTATTATTCGATTCGGAGCTTACTTATATCTTATTGTTTATATGTTTGGAAGGTTGTTTAACATCAAAGAATTTCAACTGCTCGTACCAATATTCTCTATTCTAGTTGTTTTTTTAGGTGTTATACCAGAACAGCCTACTTTTACACTTCCAATCATTCGGTCCAAATTAATCATGTTCACAGTTATCCCGACATGTTCCATTACTGTTCTGCTCTGGGTCCTCGCTAAATTTAAAACGAGGGGGAAAAAACATGCCAATTAAAAGGATAGGATTACTATTAATATCCGTGATTTTTTTATCCGGTTGTTGGGATAAACTTGAAGTCGAAAAAAGAGCCTATGTCGTGGGAATCGGTTTAGACAAGGGTGAAGACGGCATGATTAAAGTAACCTTTATGATCCCAAATCCCGAATTCGCTTCTCAAGCCCAAGGAGGAGCTAGTAATGTACCACCAAAAGAAATTATTACAATGGAAGCAAATGATTTAATTTCTATAAAAAACAAAGCAAATATTATAGTAGCCAAGACAATTACTTATGATCAACTTCAATTCATTGCTGTATCTGAAGAATTGGCTGCAGATCGAGAATTCATCCGATTTATCTATGATGCAACAAAGGATGTAGAAATACGCCGTGATGTAAATCTTTTCATTACAAAAGAAGAAACAGCAGAATATTTTAGAAAAACCAATCCCAAACTTGAACTGCGTGTCCACAAATATTTTGATTTAATTATCGATCATGTACAGAGGACTGGCTTTATACCTTCGAATTCTGAGCTGTTACAATTTTTCAGGGTAACAGAAGCAGGATCCGATTTATTTCTAGGGATTTATAGCACTTCTGAGAAAAAAGAAAATTTTGATTGGCAGGATAAAAATAAGATAATAGCTGGAGAATTAACGTACGAAGGTGCAACAGGTAAAACTCAGTTTGCTGGAGGAGCCGTTTTTAAGAATGGAAAAATGATAGGCAAGGTTACAGGCGATGAAGTAAGGGTAGCTAACTTAGTTAATAATACTGTTACTACCGCTGATGATGTCCTGGCCTCTTATCCAGACCCTTTTGACAAAAATCAGCAACTCGCTGTAAAAATCAATAAATTGCATAAAAATAAGATAAAAATGAATTTAAAAGCTGAGAAACCACTAATTGATGTAACTGTGCCAATTGTAGTAGAAATTCTCTCTGATCACTCAATGACAAACTACTCACTTAAAAAAAACCGAGTTATTTTAGAAAAAAAGGTAAAAGAATCCATTGAAAAGGAATTTATGGATTTTGCAAAAAAGACCCAAACCGAGTTTAAAGCACAACCTTTTGGTTGGTCTCTCGCTGCAAGAAAGAAGTTTAAAACGCTAAAAGAATATCAAGATTATAATTTCCAAGAGAAATATCCCGATATGGAGGTAAGGATTCACATCGATATGAAAATAACAGACTTCGGAAGACAAAAAAATATCCCTCATATTAAGGGCGTGTCCAAATAATGAGTTTTATTATTTGGCTGATTATGTTTTTAATATTTATATATAGCATAATTTTATTTGTACATTTATGGAAAAAGGAAGAAAAGGCAGGTGCGTTTTCCGTTTTGGTTCTCACTTTTGTTACAATTGCCGCTCCCTTCTTTTCTCTGATAAAGTAATACAAAAAAGAGGCTGTCCGATAAGATTTTAAAAAATCTTATCGGACAGCCTCTTTAATTTCAATCCCCCTTCAATCTTTAACACAAGCTTCCCGAACCTATGGTTGTTTTACAGTTTGGAAAAGGCCCCCGGCAATTAACTACCGAGAGCATTTCTTTTTAAAGCTTACCTTCCTAGTCTTTCCCCATACCTTTCAGGAAGTTAAGTAACATTGTCAGACTTCTATTCACATCTGGATCCTTCAAAGCACGGAGTAAACCAACATAAGATGTATGCTCATCTTGCTTCGTGTTTCCCATGCTTTCAAGACCTTTATTAATCTTGTCAGTGAATTCTTCCATCTTGTCAATATTCAAATCACCAAGCAAGAACAACATCTGTCCAAGATTATGCAAAGCCCCTGCATATTGTGGTTTGTTGATCTCTTGGGCAACATTTTTCGTAATTTCTTTCCGATGATTAACGAGGGCTGATGTTGTCTCTAATAAACCTCCATTATCAAGTGCAGTTAGCATTTCAATACCACTTAGAATACTGTCTTTATTCGCACTGATTGCACGGCGAACCTCATCAACATTATGGTCGATAACTTGCTCTTCTGTTATTTCCATACGTTTAATCTTTCGCGTTGGACTAGCCATCATGTTTCACCTGATCCCCTGGGAAAATATAGTCGTCCCGTTCCCACTTCTTATGGACTTGAACACTTTGCTGAGGTTGGCGATTTCCTTTACGGTGATTCCAATCTGGGATTGGCGACTTTCCTCTTCTCGTCATCACTTTCATCTTCGCCTTTATTTCCTTATAAGCCGGCGTGTTCGTATCTTTATCAACTGAATTATCTGTTAAGAAATTGACAGAAGATTTTCCGTTATCATTTAACGGCACATATAAATTCTTGCCGTGAACACGATCCGTTATTGTAATAATCCCTGTTCCTTCACCTGCTTCAGAGATCAGTTTGACTTCAGCACCTTCTTTGATGCCACGTTCTTCAGCGAGCTCTGGCGAAATCTCAATAAAGGAATTCGGCTGTTCATGGGCGAGACCTGGTACTTTATATGTCATATTACCTTCGTGGAAATGCTCAAGCAAACGACCATTGTTAATATGAAGATCGTATTCATCATTTGAACGTTCATAATTTTTATAGTCTAGAGGATATAACTTCGCTTTGCCGTCCGGGAAGTGGAATCCTTCTGTATAAAGAAGCGGTGTATCTGTTCCATCAGCCAGAACTGGCCATTGCAGGCTATCATAACCTTCCAGCAGGTCATAGCTTACTCCTGCAAACAATGTAGCAAGTGATGCTGCTTCATCCATGATTTCAGATGGATGCTTGTAGTCCCAATCAAACCCGAGCTCTTTCGCAAGGCCCATAATGATTTGCCAATCTGGCTTGGAATCACCAAGTGGATCGAGCGCTTTATAAAGTCTTTGTATACGGCGTTCTGTATTTGTAAATGTGCCGTCTTTCTCAAGACTTGGTGATGCTGGTAATACAACATCTGCATACTCTGCTGTCGCTGTAAGGAACAAATCCTGTACGACGAAGAATTCAAGCTTCTCAAGAGCAGCAGTTACATAGTTGATATTCGCATCAACAATACCCGTATCTTCACCTTTAACATAAAGGCTCGTTAATTTACCTTCATGAATCGCTTCCATCATCTCGTGGTTATCAAAGCCAATCTCACCAGAGAGTTCAACACCCCATGCATTCTCATAGCGCTTACGAACATCCTCATCTTCAACACTCTCATAGCCTACGAACACATTAGGCATGCTGCCGAAGTCACTGCATCCTTGTACGTTATTATGACCACGTAAAGGATAAGCTCCAGTACCTTCTCTCATATAATTTCCAGTTACAAGAAGCAGATTAGAAATTGCAGTACTCGTATCACTGCCCATATGATGCTGTGTAACACCCATAGCCCAACAAATTGCAAGCTTGTCGACACTGACAATTTCCTTAGCAATACCAATTAAATCTTCCCTAGAAATACCTGATATTCCTTCAGCATAATCAAGAGTGAATGGAGCTAGGCTCTCATAATACGTATCAAAATCGTTGACCCACTCATCAATAAAAGATTTATGATGCCAATTTTGATCTATAATATATTTGGTCACTGCAGATAACCATACGAGATCTGATCCACTCTCTGGACGGAAAAATTTATCGGCACGCTCAGCCATTTCATGCTTTCGTAAATCGAATACATATAACTTCTGACCGAATAACTTGTGGCTTCGCTTAATTCTAGATGCTAAAACTGGATGTGCTTCAGCCGTGTTTGAACCGATAATCATAACCATTTCTGCTTTTCCAATATCTTCAATAGAACCTGAATCACCACCATAGCCAACTGTACGGAATAACCCTTTCGTAGCTGGTGCTTGGCAATAACGTGAGCAATTATCAATATTATTCGTTCCAATGACTTGGCGAGCGAACTTCTGCATCAGATAGGATTCTTCATTTGTCGCTTTAGAAGAAGAAATAAAACCAAGCGCATCTGGTCCTTTTTCTTTCTTGATCTCAGTAAAACGCTTCGCGACATATTTATATGCCTCGTCCCACTCTACTTCAACAAATTGTTCTCCCTTGCGAATTAGTGGCTTTGTTAGACGCTCTTCAGCATTAACGTAATCCCAGCCAAATTTACCCTTTACACAAGTGCTGATACCATTTGCTGGAGAATCATGCTGTGGCTGCACTTTAAGAATTTTTCGGCCCTTCGTCCATACATCGAATGTGCAGCCGACGCCGCAATATGTACAGACTGTCTTTGTTTTTTCAATTCTGTCCTTGCGCATTTCTGCTTCCGAATCAGAAATGGCAAATAGCGGACCATAACCCGTCTCCGCTTTTTTCGTTACATCTATCATTGATCTGAGCAAGCCTGGCTGTACATCTGTAATGAAACCTGCTTCACCAAGCATATTCTTTTCCATTATTGCATTACACGGACAAACCGTTGCACATTGTCCACATGATACACAAGAAGATTCATCAATTGGAACATCATTATCCCAAACAACACGCGGCTGTTCGCGATCCCAGTCAATTAGTAATGTTTCATTCACCTGAACATCTTGGCATACCTCTACGCAACGCCCACAAAGAATACATTGATCTGGATCATAGCGGTAGAATGATCCTGACATGTCAGATTCATAGCCTTTTGATTGGAATGGACGAGATTGGTGTTCAAGTCCAAATTCAGCCATCGTATTATGAATTTCACAGGATCCATTGTTATAATCACAAACTGTACAGTACAATTCATGTTTCTCAAGAATCCGATCCAGTGCCTCTTTTTGAGCAGTTTGTACCTCTTCAAGATTCGTATTCACTTGCATCGCCGTTTCAATTGTCGTACCACATGCTCTGACTAATTCTCCACCTACTTCGACAGTACATGTATCGCATGTCTGAATCGGTCCGAGTGATTCGTTATAACAAATATGCGGGACAAATTCGTCTTGCGAAGTAATAAAATCAAGCAAATTTTGACCTGGTGTAGCTAAATACTCTGTGCCATTAAGCGTAATGACAACATGCTCCTGCAAAATAATCTCCCCCTAAAAACCTGATTGTGCAGAATAAAATCTGCACAACTTCCTATTTAAAGCTACCCTATCTTTTAATAAATAAAACAATCGCACAGCAGAAAATGGATTTTTTTCCACTGTACGACATTATTTTATGAATAGATCCAGATTGCGAAAATGGTACTAACTAGCAATCCAAGCATAACGGGGATAAAATTCTTACGAACTAGATCAACTGCAGAAACTCCACAAAAGCCAGCAATTGCAATAAGTGAAGACCAAGCAATAAGTGTACCTCCACCTGTCCATATTGCTCCCATCTGGCCAATCGCCGCCAATGCTGACGGATCCATATTGCCTATTTGCATGGATTGGGCTAGAGAACCAGTAAGCGGCAGTCCTGAGAACCCAGATCCATCAAGGCCGGTAATCATACCGATAAGCAATATACCGAAAGCAGCTAATACAGAACCACCTGGAATGTATTCCTGAGCAACTGTTACGAGATCAAATAGGAATGACGGGGCTCCTTTTTCAAGTCCAAGTATACTGCCAGCAAACTCTCCACTACCAAGAAAAAAGAATCCCGCAATTGGAATAACTGGCCCCATTGCCTTAAAAGCGAAGACAAAACCTTCTGTTATATGGTCCGCAACGTAATCAAGCGCTTTCTCCCTGCCATATGAAAGACTAGCAAGCAAAAGTAAAATTACTGCGACGCCACCAATGAAAGCAGCACCATCTCCACCTTCAAATCCACTCATTCTGCCTGTATTGAATTTCTGATATAGCATAATGACGACAACACCGACTAGTGAAACTGGAACAAGAATCGAAAATAACTTACTCCACTTTTCAACATTTTTTGTTTTAGCTTTATGCTTGAGATCAGTAGGAATCTCAAGCTTTTTAACTAACTTTTCGTTAATTGGATCTTCCGGCTTGCGAATTTCCTTTCTGTATAAAAAATATGCAATAATTATCGCAGTAACGCCGGTTATGATTGAAAGTATTAATGCAATATCGGCGACAGAAGCAGTAGAAACCCCTGCCGACTTAGCTGATAATCCTGGAGCAACCTGAACGATATAATCTGATGATAGAGCCATCCCTTGACCAGCTAAAGCAACAGCCACAGCAGCGAGTATAGGAGGCAATCCAGCTCTTACAGCAGCTGGAACGAGAAGTGCACATATAAGGGGAACAGCAGGTGTTGGCCAAAAGAATAAGGAAATACAATAGGTAACTGCAATGAGTATGAAAAATGACAGGTGGCCATTTTTCATAAACTTTTGTATCGGCTGTACCATACGCCGATCTGCACCTAAATCACGTAGGGCATGCAGCAGGGCAATCATAAAGGTAATAATTAGAAAAATATTAAAAAGCTCAGTAGCGGCTGTCATATTCGCCTGGAAAATAGCCATAAAACCCTTGATTAAATCACCTGTATAAGCAAAAGCAATAATAAATGTTCCAAGCAGCGCAGGTAACACGATGCTTTTCCTCATGATCATTGCACCTATAATTAACAGGGTGAACAAACCATATAAAAAGTGGGATAGTGTCAAATCCATTGTCTCACTCCTTTTGCAAATCTTTGTGCTATAACATATGCACAATTTTTTATAAGTGAGCATGTTTAGATTTCATATAGGTGGGAACATCTTAAGCAACAACACATTTAGGAGGAATTGATTTTGAAACCATTTATTAAAGAGTATGTGAATGACGAGCAACTTGAGAAAGATATTATGACACTTAAAAACAATTCGGTAGATGCGGATGACGTATATGTCTTGTCACATGATGATGATCGCACGAATCGAATCGCCAAAAATGCAGGTGCCAACACGATCGGTTCAAAGGAAATGAGCATGGGCAGTACCGTAAGCAATGTATTCAAGAAAAAAGGCGATGAACTGCGTACAAAATTGAAGGAAATCGGCTTCACACAAGAAGAAGCCAACAATTATGAAAGCGAACTTGATGAAGGAAAGGTTCTGCTAATTGTAACAAATGAAGACAATCCAGAACGCTACCTAATCTAAATATAGAAATTTATAAAATCAGCCCCCGCTTAATTGAACGGGGGCTGATTTATTTATTTTTTATAATTGTAAAAAAGAATATACTATCAACTAATTCATTTCCCCCATTACGTATTTGTTATGATCACATAACCTTTACTAAGTCTGCTATACAAAAAACGGATTCCACAATTTAATGGGAATCCGTTTTTCACATAGCAATTATACTTTAAATTTAGATATTGCATCTTGTAGCTCCAAAGCTCTTTCTGAAGAGGACCTGCTCGCTGAAGCAATTTCTTCTAATGTTGCAGTTTGTTCTTCCGTAGCTGCTGCAACATTTTCAAAATCACCCCGAGCACCCTGGGCTAAATGATCGACATCTTCAATAATACTTACGATATGGTCTGCTCCTGAAGAAAGTTTCTGAATGGAGTGTGAGAATTCATTCATTTGCCCTGAAACTTTAGAGACCATTTCCGAAATCTCATTGAAGGCACTGCCAGCAGTTTCCACCACAGCTGTTCCTTTTTCGACTTCTTCTGTTCCTACACGTATTGAATTTACTGCCTCATCAGTGTCTTTCTGAACTTCCCGAATCAATTCAGCGATTTCAGCTGCAGCTGCATTAGACTGTTCAGCAAGTTTCTTAACCTCATTAGCAACGACCGTGAAGCTCTTGCCACTTTCTCCAGCTCGTGATGCTTCAATGGATGCGTTCAACGCCAATAAATTCGTCTGTCCTGAAATCTCAGAAATTGTATCGACAATTTTTCCAATTTCACTGGAACGTTCTCCAAGACGTGAGATGATATTAGCTGTTGAATGCACTTTTTCATTAATTGTATCCATTTGATGCTTTGCAAAATTAACAGACGTCTCTCCACTTTTTGCTTTTTCTACTGCCAAATTAGATTGTTGTGTAACGACATTAGATTCATTGGAGATAGCCCTGAATGTTTCCGACATCTGACCTACTGTTTCAGTTGCTTCTTTCGTTTTTTCTATTTGTTGAAGAATTCCTGTATTCACAGAATCAACAGTTCCCGCAACGACTTGAGCAGCCTCGGCAGTCTGATCAGTACTTACATTCAATTGTTCTGACGTAGCAGCTACCTGTGCTGCATTTTCCTGAACAACCCCGATAAAACTGCTCAAACTATCCAACATGCTATTCAAATTTTCTGAAGCTTGGCCAAGTTCATCATTTGAGTTGATATCGACTCTTTGTGTAAGATCTCCAGCAGAGATTTTATTAATGACCTCAGACATAGCAGGAATGTTTCGCAACATATGACGCAGCAATAAATAAGTAATGGTCACTAGTAAGATCAAAGCGACAGAGAAAATGATAATTACTTTGGTTGTCATGCTTTTTAATGGAGCAAAGACTTCATCTTGACTAATTACCGTAGCAACCGACCAATTAGTCGAGTCCACTGGTTCATATCCAGCGTAGTATTTCTCTTTTTTCTGATTCACTGTTGTAAGTCCATTTTTTCCACTTGCCATTTTCTCAGCGAGCTTACTCATATCTCCGCCTTGCTCTGTGAGCGGCTTTAACACTCTTTCTTTGTCAGGATGATAGATGACGTTGCCATCCTTAGCAAGTAGAATATTATATCCTGTATCGCCAATCTTATATTGTTCCATAATGGATGGAATCGAATCTAAGAACAAATCGGCAGCTATAATACCAGTTTCCTTTCCATCCACTTTCACAACTTTCATTACGCTCATAATTACTTTTCCAAAAACCTCATCCATATACGGATTTGTATAGTAGAGCCCGTCTGCATTGTGTACGTCATCATACCAAGGACGTTCAGTTAATTGAAAGTCAGCAGGTGAAAGTACATTCCCTGTTCCTGTTAAAAAGTTTCCCTTTTCGCTTGCAACCCAAAGCATAGCAACATCTGGATTCATTTCTTTTACAGACTCAAGAGCTTGATTCATATCTTTATAATTCGCATTCTTCAATGCATCTTTTCTACCCTTTGCCGTATCAAGGTAACGAACTACTGCCTGATCTGACAACAGTTGGTTAACCATCTTTCCCTTCTCAGCAAAGAAGTCATCCACTTTATCAGCAACTGCATTGCTTTCCGTATCAATTGTACTCTCTATGCTTTCCGTAACCATATGTTTCGTAAATGTATTAACAAGTAAGCCTGTAACAATGAGTACAACCGCTATTGCAATACAAAGAATCATAGATACTTTTTTAGATATACTCTGCCGTTTCATCTTATCTCTCCCTTAAGTTTCGTCCAATGTTAGGTACATCATATCAGATATAGTCACAAAGAACCACACGCAATATAAAAATAAAGGTGTTCTTCCACTTAAAAATTAAACAAAAAAGTCGTATGCTAAGAAGAAAACGGGAATACGTTATAATAAGTATTGGAGGTATGAAAAGATGATCATCTATTTTGATAGCCATTGTAAATTATGTACACGTACAGCTAAGATTTGGCGAAAGCTCGATTGGCGCCGCCAGTTAATATTTCATTCTTTCCGGGATTTAAAAAACTATCCCCCTAACATGGAACAAGAATTGCATATTAAAAAGAATGGAAAATGGCAGAAAGGCTATCCTGCCATTGTCTCGATAGCAAAGGCTCTACCACTTTTTTGGCCTTTTATCCCGTTCATGTATATTGCAAAGTGGCTTGGACTTGGAGATAGGATTTATAAAATTGTAGCAAGTAACAGAACCCTGTTTCCCGTTGGCCAATGTGAAAACGGTGCATGTGAGTTGCCAAAATCGCCGAAGAAGAAATAATTAAGTTGACTCGGCATCCTCTGACGTAAAGATACTAATCTGCATTTGACCGTTCTGCGCAGAAGCTCTAATTAGCAACGGTTGATTATATCTATTTACAAATGCAAAGTCCGGTCCATGCCAGCTTACTGTCGCATCTTTCCCTGGGGGTACATAGGAAACATCTCGACTATGAGCGTAACGTTCAACTATTTCAACCCCCTCAAGATTGACTGCATTATAGAGCGTTGAAGAAACCTGACAAATCCCGCCACCGACATCTTCAGCAAATTCCCCCTTGATGATTACTGGTGCGCGCTCATATCCTCGTTCTTCCGTTCTTTCCCCCACTACTTTGTTAAAAGAGAAACGTTCACCAGGAAATATGACATGGCTATCAATTGCTTTAGCCGCAAGTTTAATGTTTAATGTCCGCTCTGCATGCTGCTTTGGAAAGTATGTCACATAGGCCCCAATTTTTTTCTCTTTTATCTCCGAGAGCACTTCAGCCGTCACACGTGGATGAATGCGTTTCGTTGGGATTTGCAAAGTAGCAATATCTCCTTTCGCTAAGAAATGGATGTACTGCTTTTCAAACTGGTTATAGTCTAGTTCAAGCCCTGTTTTTTCTGGAAGAATCGCTCCAGAATTGAGTACCTTTGCATTCTCCGGCTTTTGATAAACTTGTTGATTTAAATGCCCAGCAATGTTCCTTTTTTTATTATGATCAATAAACAATGGGTCTTCTATGGATGTAAAGACTTCAGAACGTTTGATAACTTGTACCCTATTATTATTGGAATCCTCAATGGTTAATTCTTCAGCTGGAAAATGTATAAATAGAAATGGCAATGTCAGAAGGATTTTTTGCATAAAAATTGAGATAACCTCCTTTTTATCTTAGTATGCAAAAAATGCTTAATTTCATGCACGAAAAAAAGACGCCTCCCTATAATGGAAAGGCGTCTTTTTTATTATTTAGCGAAAATCTTTGGATTCCTCAGCGCAGCGAGAAGCAATTGCGTATCCAAAAATTGCACTTACTGCTATGAGCAACGCACCAATTAGGCCGTTTTTCACGTAGTCGTCCTCCTTTTTCACTTCAATTTAAAACAAGCGGAATTTCCCTTTTTTCAAAATAAGCTTCGCTCCACCAAGAAGGAATAATGAACGGTTGTCAATTACCTGTTTCATATAAACAGCTTTCTTGCCGTACAATTTTGTTCCTTCGAAGATCGTACCCATTGCATCTTTTTTACCTAGTGATGCTACTGTACCCTTGTTGTCGAAAACAAAATCCTGCAAAGGCTCACCATAAAGCAATGCTTTAATGTTAGCAGCAGCCGTATCTGCTTCCTGAATTGCAATCTGTGCAGTTGGCGGATATGGACGTCCACTTTCCTTATTCATAACCCATGAACAGTCTCCAAGAATAAAGACATGATCTGCACTTGGATCACGAAGATCATCATTTACAGATACTTTGCCGCGATTCAATTCAAATCCTGAATTGCCAAGGACAGAGTTCCCTGTAACGCCACCAGTCCAAACGACTGTACCAGCTTTGATCACTTCGCCATCATTTACGACAAATCCTTCTTCTGTACATTCAGAGATTTTCGCATTCAAATGGAATTCTACGCCACGGTCTTCAAGTGATTTCTTACCGTAAGCTACAAGATCTTCATTGAAGCCAGGAAGAATTGTACCACCTGCTTCTACGTTGATGATACGGACCTTGCTGCGGTCAATATCATACTTCTTGCAAAGTTCAGGAACACGTTCTGCAAGTTCACCAACAAATTCGATACCTGTGAAGCCACCACCGCCGACAAGTATTGCAAGGCTAGTATCATCTTGCTCAGAAGAATTGTTGTACTTCGAGAACTGATATTCGATATGGTCACGGATTTCACGACTAGAATCAATATCTTCAATTGCAAAAGCATTTTCTTTCATACCTTTGATACCGAATGTATTCGATTCGAAACCTAATGCGAATACAAGAATATCGTAATCAAGTTCACCATTTTCAAGCTCAACACGTTGGTTTTCTTTATCAACCTTCACAACTGCGTCATAAACAAGACGCACTCTGTTCGGATTAATTACATCACTGATCAGCACACGTGCCTGATTCGGATTAATTGTTCCAGCAGCCACTTCATGAAGCCACGTTGATTCATAATGATAATTATGCTTATTGACAAGCACAATTTCAGCTTCTTCTGCTGACAACTGCTGTGTCAGACGCTTTGTCGTCATCATACCCGCATAGCCGGCACCAAGTACGACAATTTTCGGTTTTGTATACATATGTAGCCCTCCTTGTTCATGCATTGCACTTTCCACTGTAGAAATCGCTCGCATAAGCGTTTTTTAAATTTTCACAACAAAGACATCATATCAAAATATCTGTCTCTTTTCTATCAATTTGGGTTATGCACATACAAGTTTGTACGTAACTAAATCAACTTGTTCAAAAATATTAAACATAATGCTACAAAAGCTATTTTGCATTTTCTTGTGCTTGTAATGATAGCCCTCCATTTGACGGAATTCAAGAATTAAGCATTATGGTTCTACCAACTTCACTATTTTAATAGAATTTACTAGAATCCAATGATAAAAGGAGTTGCTAAAAACATGCTTGCCACACGTCATCTATTCATAGATATCGCAGGAATCGTCCTCTTAGGTATTGTGATCTTTCTCATGTCTACAGCTAATTCTTTAACCATTTTCCATTCTCTTCCTGATTCAATCTATCAAATGAACATGTTATTCCTTAGCATACTTATAGAAGCGCTACCTTTTGTGTTAATTGGCGTACTGATTGCAGGTTTCATTCAGATTTTCGTAACAGAGACAATGATCGAAAAGTGGCTACCAAAAAATCGCCTCCTAGCTATCTGTGCAAGTTGCTTTGCCGGTGCACTGTTTCCAGCCTGTGAATGTGGCATTGTCCCGATTGTACGCAGGCTTGTAGGAAAAGGTGTACCGATTTATGCAGGCATTGGCTTCCTGCTAACGGGGCCGCTTATTAACCCAATCGTCATTGCCTCAACGTATATGGCATTCGGCAATAATATGAAGATTGCTGTCTTACGAATGGTTGCAGGCTTTATCATCGCTATTATTGCTTCATTTACTTTAAGTATCTTCTTCCAAGGAAATGAACTAAAGCACGCTGTTGCTCTTCAGAGTCACGATCACCCTACAAAACATCCCTTCTCAGAAAGACTGTCCAACATGCTTAAGCATACTGTCGATGAATTCTTTGACATGGGAAAATATCTTGTCTTTGGAGCTCTTGCAGCTGCCTTTGTTCAGACGTATATTTCTACAGGCGATCTTGTTTCAATTGGTTCAAGCGTTGCCGCGTCTACAGGACTTATGATGGGGCTCGCCTATCTGTTATCCCTCTGCTCTGAAGCAGATGCTTTTATTGGCGCCTCCTTCAAGAACTTATTTCCAACAACAGCTGTCCTTGGTTTCTTAATCTACGGACCAATGATTGACTTGAAAAATACATTTATGATGCTAAGTGTGTTCCGCAAACGACTAGTCTTCGGCTTTATCCTGATTGTCTCAGCCGTCGTATTCGGTGTACTGATGCTCATTCAACCGTTCTTATAGGAGGTGTAGGAAAAAATGCGTTTTCAATTTCAACAAGCGCTTAGAGCTGTCATTCTGCTAGCCTTTGTCATCTTCTTGTTTCAATTGCATAACAGCGGCGACTTGTACCAATATATCAACCCGAAATATGAAGTACTGAGCCAAGTCGGCTGTTTCCTTTTCCTCATACTTTTCCTTGTCCAACTAACACGCATCTGGGCTAAGAAATCATGCAGCTGCTGCAGCAATGGTACGGGCCATACACATGATCACGGAGACGGCGCACTCGGACTTAAAAAGGTCTTCTTCTATATTGTCATTCTGTTACCAATCTTATCTGGGACATTGATGCCGGAAGTAACATTGAATAGTAGCATAGCCGAGAAGAAAGGCAGTATGATGTCACTAGCGAATACCGCTTTGAGCAGCAAAGAGAACAAACAAGTTGATCCCGGAAATGCAAATATCGAACCTGAACCGCAAATGCCCGGCAATCCAGCAAACGAGAATATACCGCTTGAGCATTATGAAGAAGATCCAAATGTTAGCCAAAACATTATGGAGAAGGCCAAATATGACCAAATCATGTCCAAACTTCAGTCAGAAAACCATATCCAATTCACAGAACAGCTCTACGCTCCCTTTTACCAAGAGATTAACGAAAATATGAGGCAATTCGTTGGTAAAGAAATCACCCTCACCGGCTTCATTTATAAGGAAAAGGACTTCAAACCGAACCAATTTGTACTTGGTCGCTTCCTCATCACCCACTGTATAGCCGACGCCAATCTAATTGGTTTCCTATCTGAGCTAGAACATGGTACTGAGCCTAAAGAAGATACATGGGTTGAAGCGAAAGGACGGATTGAGATTCAAGAATACGATGGTGTGGAAATGCCTGCATTGAAAATTGAGGAATGGAAGGAAATTGGAGAACCTAAGCATCCTTATGTATACCCGGTTAGTATTCAGATTCATTAAAAGAAAATACCGGTTTCCAAGCATATAATATGCTTGGAAACCGGTAAGAATTATTAGCAATCGCGTTTTTTATCAATTTGAAGAGCAGTAAATGTTACAGGACCTGGAACAAAAACATCATCGCGATTTACAGTTACTGTAACTGTATATTTTACGTTTTTCTCACATTCAAAGATCTTATCAACATGTGAGAAAGGTTCAATCGATCTGTCATCGTCCCCTTCTCCATCTTGTTGCAAGTCTATTCTTGAATGATAAATTACTTCACCTGTCATCGCGTTATTACCTTTGATGATTCTAATATCGGCAACAATATCAAAATTGTCCTCATCATTGTCAAGAGCCACAACGCCATTCAACCATACAAGGTCTCCGCGTTCGGCTTTTCTTAGAGTTACTTCAGCTACTGGAAATGCCGTATCTCTTGGCAAACGAATGTTGTTTTCTTCATAAACATTTCTTGGTTTCTTCTGATCATATTCAAAATCTACAACGTTTGCAAAGTCTTTTCTTTTGTGGTCGTGCTTCTTATCATCATGCTTACCATGGTTGTTATCTTTTTTGTCGTCTTTCTTATCATCCTTCTTATCATCTTTTTTATCATTCTTATACTCATGCTTATGGTAATGCTTGTGCTCATGCTTGCAAGTATGGTCTTTCTTGTGGTCATCTTTTTTCTTCTTGCACTTACAGTAGTAAACTTCGTCATCATCTTTGTCATGACCGTGGTCATCGTCGCACCAGTGATGCTTCTTCTTGCATTTACAGTCCTTATCATGATGTTTTTCTTTATCGCTGTAATACTCTTCAAAATCATCTTCAAAATATTTACCCATATGATCCATCTCCCTTTTTTTATTTTTAATGAATTTCTCCATTTCCATCCATTCATATTCCTCATAGCTTCTGAACTCTTTTTCTTTCAAGTCTCTCTCACCTCCTGCTGTTAGTTAATGCAAATCCAGCTGTTGTGAACGGGCAATTCCTTCAGTTCTATCCTAAATATGCTCTTGTCTCATAGACTAAAATCTAGTTTTATTTCTCTTCCTTATATAAAGGAAAAAACATAAAAAAAGACCGGCGCAGCGGCCGGTCCAGTTGATTCATGGGGGTGGGTTTGGGGCGTCCAGTATACTTCACCGGACATGGTACATTCTATGTCAAGTCTTTCATGTCGTCTCGTCCCATTGCTCATTTTTAATGTTTTGTGTCGATTCCATAACCACAGGGACAATGGTACAGGCATTAAAACCCTTCTATCATATGATGGATTAGACATAATCAATTCATATAAAGGAGAGGATCATAATGGAACAGTTCACGCATGAATGTCACGAACATTGTATATGCCAGGTCGTTAGGAAAATTGTCGATGCACAAGACAAAGTCGCCAAACGAATGAATTGTTGCACAGTCAGTTGCGAACAATCTATCAAAGACCTGCTCAGTCCTTCTAGCATAAGTCCCAGCGGTAAGACCACAATCCCTTTCATTATTTATTGTAAAGGCTCATGCAAGCCTTTTATCGCTGAAGCAATTGAACATGCAACAATGGATGGTTTTTGTGAGAAATGGTACAAATGTCTAAAAAGCCCCTTTCTTAAAGTTAAAAAATTCCTCCCTGGTAGCAAATGCTGTGTTGTTGTTGAACTGCTTAAACCATGCAACGCCAATGGCATGCCGCTCCATGAACAAGGAGACAAGTTGGAAGATTTCCTCTGTTGCGAGACACCTTTCAGAACGATTAACTTCTGTGAAACAGGTGTTTGTCTAACGCTAGATCTAGATGAATTTTCGGGAATCCGCTGTCTAGCCGCTACACGTACTCGCCCTTGCTGATTATAAGAACTGGAAGCAGCATCTCTTGCATCCAGTTCCTATAATGTATCTTCTATCTGAATATCGACCATACTGTTTAGAAAAAAGAGGCACAATTTACGATACATTTTCCTTCTATATGCTAAAATATAAACAGGAATCGACAAAACGAATGAATTTTTTTAATAAACAAGAAGGTGTTTACATTGCA
>Ga0153999_1000132_pt1 | contig 38984 bp, 47 predicted proteins | sample TSNC083MetaG_FD_104675 | JGI IMG/M metagenome (GOLD analysis project Ga0153999, IMG submission 104675) | Attine ant fungus gardens microbial communities from North Carolina, USA - TSNC083 MetaG | ecosystem: Host-associated > Fungi > Mycelium > Unclassified | place: USA: North Carolina, Lumber... | reverse complement strand
TCATGGGTTAAACGAGGTTGTGATTGATTTGATGAAGGGAGATCGACACGATGGCGAAAGATGATGTAATTGAAGTGGAAGGCACCGTCATTGACACATTGCCAAATGCAATGTTCAAGGTCGAACTTGAGAACGGCCATACTGTGCTGGCACACGTTTCCGGAAAGATCCGCATGCACTTTATTCGGATTCTGCCTGGAGATAAAGTAACGGTTGAACTTTCTCCGTATGATTTGACAAAAGGACGAATCACGTACCGTTATAAATAAGCAGCTCCGATACAAGAGGAGGTAGGGACGATGAAAGTAAGAGCGTCTGTAAAACCTATTTGCGAAAAGTGCAAAGTGATTAAGCGCAAAGGCAAAGTTATGGTCATTTGCGAAAATCCAAAACACAAACAAAAACAGGGCTAAGGCTAGAAGCGCTTAGGCGCATTCCTTGCTCGCGTTCAATATAATCGGCTAAAGGCCGACCAAAAGTTTAACAGGAGGTGCATCGATCAATGGCACGTATTGCAGGTATTGATATTCCACGTGATAAGCGTGTAGTCATTTCTTTGACTTACGTCTACGGAATCGGCAAAAAGACTTCACAGGACATTCTTGCTGAAGCTGGCGTTTCTGAAGATACACGCGTTCGCGACTTGACTGAAGACGAATTAGGTCGTATCCGTAAAGCAATCGAACAGTATAATACTGAAGGGGATCTTCGTCGTGAAGTTTCCTTGAACATTAAGCGTCTGATTGAAATCGGAGCTTACAGAGGCGTTCGTCATCGTCGCGGACTTCCAGTTCGTGGACAGAAGACTAAGAACAACTCTCGTACACGCAAAGGCCCACGTCGTACTATGGCCAACAAGAAGAAGTAAGTAAAGGAGGTAAGCTGAAGAAATGGCTCAAAAAAAGGGAAATACACGCAAACGTCGCGTGAAAAAGAATATTGAGACTGGTATCGCACATATCCGTTCTACGTTCAATAATACAATTGTAATGATTACGGATACTCAAGGTAATGCAATTGCCTGGAGCTCTGCCGGTTCACTTGGATTCAAAGGTTCACGTAAGTCTACTCCTTTCGCTGCACAGATGGCTGCTGAAACAGCTGCTAAAGGCGCAGTTGATAATGGAATGAAGACTTTGGAAGTTACAGTTAAAGGCCCTGGTGCCGGACGTGAAGCTGCAATTCGTTCTCTTCAGGCTGCTGGCCTTGAAGTTACTGCAATTGTTGATGTTACACCGGTTCCTCATAACGGCTGCCGCCCGCCTAAACGTCGTCGCGTATAATATACGTATAAAATTTGCCAATCTGCCTATAATGGGTGTTGAGGCTGAACGCTCAAGACTTGGCGGGCCTTCATATGTTAATGGGGACACGCTTGTCTTGGCTTTCTGTTCGGCAAAGACGTATTGAATAGAAGACTATAGTGCAGAAAAGCAAACTGCCTATTTGGGGAATTTCGGTTAGACAATTGTCTAGCCGGGGTTTCGACGTTTTAAAGGAGGGCTTTGGATTGATCGAAATTGAGAAACCTAAGATTGAAACGGTTGAGATCAGCGACGATGCTTCATTTGGCAGATTTGTCGTTGAACCGCTTGAACGTGGGTATGGGGCTACTCTAGGAAACTCCTTGCGTCGTATCCTGTTATCCTCACTTCCAGGCGCTGCTGTTACTTCAGTTCAAATTGATGGTGCACTTCACGAGTTTTCAACAGTGGACGGTGTAGTTGAAGACGTGACGACTATCATTTTGAATTTGAAAAAGCTAGCCTTGAAAATCTACTCCGATGAAGAAAAAGTGTTGGAGATTGATGCACAGGGTGAAGGGCAAGTAACTGCTGCTGACCTGACTTATGACAGTGACGTAGAAGTGCTCAACCCGGATCTTTTGCTTGCAACATTGAATTCCAAAGGCAACCTGCATATGAAAATCACTGCGAAACGCGGCCGTGGCTATCGTCCTGCTGAATTGAATAAGAAGGACGAACAACCAATCGGCGTCATCCCGATCGACTCCATTTTCACTCCTGTTTCACGTATTACGTACCAGGTTGAGAATACAAGAGTTGGCCAGAGCGCTCATTATGATAAGCTCACTTTTGAAGTGACAACGGACGGAAGTATTCGCCCTGAAGAAGCTGTATCATTGGGAGCAAAGATCTTCACAGAGCATTTGAATATCTTTGTTAGTCTTACGGATGAAGCGCAAAATGCAGAAATCATGGTAGAGAAGGAAGAAGACCAGAAAGAAAAAGTGATGGAGATGACCATCGAAGAGCTTGATCTTTCAGTCCGTTCCTATAACTGCTTGAAACGTGCCGGTATTAACTCGGTACAGGAACTTGCAAACAAGTCTGAAGATGACATGATGAAGGTACGTAACCTTGGCCGTAAATCTCTTGAAGAGGTTAAGCAGAAGCTTGAAGAGCTTGGCTTAGGATTGCGTAACGACGACTGATTTCACTTCAGATAACATATGAGATTTTTGGAGAAGGAGGGAATACCCCATGGCTAGAAAACTAGGTCGTACTACAGATCAGCGCATGGCTTTGCTTCGCAACCTTTCAGCGGATTTAATCATCCATGAGCGTGTTGAAACAACACTTGCAAAAGCAAAAGAATTGCGTTCTACTTCTGAAAAAATGATTACTCTTGGCAAGCGCGGAGATCTCCACGCACGTCGTCAGGCTGCAGCATTTTTGTATAACAAAGTAGCAAACGAGAATGAGAACGTTGTTCAAAAACTTTTTGATGACGTTGCAAAACGCTACGAAGAGCGCCAAGGCGGATACACTCGTATCCTTAAATTGGGTCAGCGTCGTGGTGACGGTGCAGAAATGGCAATCATCGAGCTTGTGTAATGGTTCCATGCATCAAAGGGCAGGACTGAATCTCTTCTCCGCAAGAGGTGCATCCCGGCCCTTTTTTTGCATTCGGAATACATTTTGTACACATTTGACTGATTGTTATTAGAGATGGAGAAAGCCTCCCGGCAGCATGGGTGGAAGGCTAATCAATTTTTCATTCCGTGCACATTAGATATATTAGAGCCAGAGGAGGTTAGCAGAGATGAGCAAACCGGTAGCAGAGTTTAAAAATGTTTCTTTCCGATATGCAGAAGACCAGCCCTGGGTGCTGAAAAATGTATCATTCTCGATTGCCCAAAACGAGTGGGCGGCAGTTATCGGCCATAATGGGTCGGGTAAATCGACAATTGCAAAGTTGATGAATGGCTTGCTGTTTCCACAAGAGGGCGAGATTCTTATTGATGGCATTGTTGTAAATGAAGAGACGGTTTGGGATGTAAGGCGTAATGTTGGAATGGTTTTTCAAAATCCGGATAATCAGTTTGTCGGTACTACTGTACAAGACGATGTCGCTTTCGGTATGGAAAACAGAGGGTTCCCACGTGAAATGATGATTGAACGTATTCAGGAGACTCTTAAATCTGTCAGAATGGAAAAATATTTACTGACAGAACCACATCGACTCTCAGGCGGGCAGAAGCAACGTGTTGCTATTGCAAGTGTCCTGGCGATCTCTCCACAAGTTCTTATCCTTGATGAAGCCACTGCCATGCTTGACCCCAAAGGAAGAAAAGAAATTATGGATACCGTTGCCGAGGTGCAGCGTACTCAGGAGCTTTCCTTGATTACAATTACGCATGACTTGCATGAAGTCATACAAGCAGAACGAGTAATTGTCATGAATGAAGGCCAGGTTTGGAAAGAAGGGACACCGAGAGAAATTTTCCTGGAAAAAGAAGCACTCCAGCAAATCGGTTTAGATGTACCTTTTGTAACACTGCTAGCGGAAGAATTGCGAAAACAAGGAATCGCATTGGGAGATGAACCGCTGAATCACGAGGAGCTGTTGGAGGACTTATGGACATTGCATTCAAGGAAGTAAGCTATATTTATCAGCGCAATACGCCATTCGAACACCGTGCTCTGGACAAGCTCAGCTTTGAAGTCCCATCCGGCTCATTTGTTGCTGTCATTGGACATACCGGTTCTGGGAAGTCGACGCTAATCCAGCATCTGAATGGTCTTGCTGTGCCTTCTGAAGGTGAGGTATGCATTGGCGACTTTAGGCTCTCTTCAGGAAAGAAGAATAAAGATATTAAAACATTGCGGAGCCGTGTCGGTGTTGTGTTCCAATATCCCGAGCACCAGCTTTTTGAAGAGACTATTGCCAAGGACATCGCTTTTGGCCCGAGCAATTTTGGTATAGGGCAAGAAGAGATTGATAAACGCATTAAGGAAGTATTGCCAGCAGTTGGCTTGTCAGATTCTTATTTGGAACGTTCTCCATTTGACTTAAGTGGGGGACAGATGAGACGTGTGGCTATTGCTGGAGTGCTTGCCTTCAAGCCGGAAGTTCTCGTATTGGATGAGCCTACAGCAGGGCTGGACCCACGTGGACAGAAGGAGATTATGGATATGTTCTATGATCTGCATGTTCGTGAGGGGTTGACGACGTTCCTTGTGACGCACAGCATGGAAGACGCGGTAAAGTATGCTGACCATGTGCTAATCTTGAGTGGTGGCAAGAAGTATATGGAGGGCAAACCAGAAGAAGTATTTGTCCAAAAAGAAAAGTTGAATGAGGTACAGCTCGATGTTCCTGAGATGGTACAGTTCTTGACAGAGTTGAAACTGAAGACTGGGCTCGATGTTCCTTTCCATAAACAAACGATTAAAGAACTTGCTGCTGAGATTGCTTTGCTTCTGAATCAGGAGGTGGGCAGATGAGCAGTTCACTTATTATTGGACAATATGTGCCGGGACAGTCGATTGTACATAAACTAGACCCGCGTACGAAGATAACTGTTATTTTCTTCTTCGTATTACTTGTATTCTTTGCAAATAATGTATGGAGTTATGGTGTACTCGTTGTCTTTGCATTGCTAAGCATGTTTATTACGCGTATTCCTTTTCCCTTTATTGCGAAAGGGCTTAAGCCAATCTGGTTCCTTATTATATTCACATTCATTCTACACTTGGTTGTGACGAAGGAAGGAACCGTGCTGACGACTATACTCGGATTTAAATTATATTCCGGTGCATTAATCCAAGGGGTAGCTATATCAGTTCGTTTCTTCTTGCTTATTCTCGTTACGTCATTGCTTACATTAACAACGACGCCTATTGAAATAACAGATGCAATGGAAGATATGCTCGCCCCACTGAAAAAAATTAAATTCCCAGTGCATGAGCTTGCCCTGATGATGTCGATTTCACTTCGCTTCATTCCAACACTTATGCAAGAGACGGACAAGATCTCAAAGGCTCAAGCAGCTAGAGGGGTAGATTTCAGAACAGGTAAATTCAAAGACAGGATTCAAGCAGTTATCCCACTACTTGTGCCACTTTTCGTTAGTGCATTTAAGCGTGCTGAGGAGCTAGCGATGGCTATGGAAGCGCGTGGCTACAGGGGCGGTGAAGGAAGAACCAAGTTGCGTGAGCTGAAGATTTCAGGCAGGGATTATCTTGTGTTCAGTATATTCTTAATCACCATAGCGGGTCTCTTCATAACTCGAACGTATTAAAGGCGGTGCTGGCTGTGGCTAGAATTAAGTGTCTATTAAGCTATGATGGTACGAATTATGCGGGATTTCAATTCCAGCCGAATCAGCGTACTGTCCAAGGAATCATTGAAGATGCGTTGACAGATTTTCATAAAGGAACATGGACTAGAATTCAAGCGTCGGGCAGGACTGATTCAGGCGTCCATGCTCGAGGTCAAGTCTTTCACTTCGACTCAAGCTTCAATATACCGGATACGGGGTGGCAGCGCGCGCTTAATACGCTGTTGCCAGACGACCTGTACATTCATAAGGCAAATAAGGTTGCAGACGATTTCCACGCTCGTTATAGCGCTGTAGAGAAGGAATATCACTATTTCGTCTATACGGGGGAGCGGAACGTATTCAAGCGAAACTATACACATCATGTCCCGCAACCGTTGAATCTAGATGCCATGCGCGATGCATGTCGCCGACTTGTTGGGACACATGACTTCACGACCTTTTCTTCTGCCAAAATGACAGCAAAAGGATCTTGTGTACGAATCCTTCATGAAGCAAGGATTGAGGAGCAAGCAGAAACGTTGGAGTTCATCTTTCGTGGAAATGGTTTTTTGTACAATATGGTACGTCTTATTATGGGTGTTGTCCTCGATATAGGACGGGGGAAGTTCGAACCGAATATTATCGATGAGATGCTTGAAAAAAAGGACCGCCAAATTCATCGAAAAACCGCTCCACCACAAGGATTATTCCTATGGACAGTAAACTATCCAGAAGATAAAACAGACGTTCAGGAAAATTAATATTTTCTTTGCAAAATAATTACAAAAAAGTCTGTGGAGACTTGACTTTAAGTCGCTTTTTAGGTAAGATAATTATTGGCATTTTATTTCTAAACCATGATTAGCCCCGGAATCTAATTATGTTGAAGATATAGAAATAACGGACTTAAGACAATATGAATTTGATGGAGGAAACTACTCATGCGTACAACTTTCATGGCAAACGAGCAAAACATTGAACGCAAATGGCTCGTAATTGACGCCAAAGGCCAGCGTCTTGGACGCTTGGCAAGTGAAGTAGCTGCGATTCTTCGCGGCAAAAACAAGCCAACTTACACACCGCATTGCGATACTGGTGACAATGTCATTATCCTTAATGCTGGTGAAATCGAATTGACAGGCAACAAGCTTGCTGACAAAATGTACTACACTCACTCTGGTCATCCAGGTGGTCTTAAAGAGCGTACTGCAGATGACTTGCGTTCAAAGAATCCTGAGCGCATGATCGAGCTTGCTGTTAAAGGCATGCTTCCAAAAGGTCCTCTTGGCCGCAAGATGGGCAAGAAATTGCATGTATACAGAGGCGCAGAACATAAGCATGAAGCACAAAAACCAGAAGTTTACGAACTTCGCGGTTAATTAAAAGGAGGCAATTCCATTGGCACAAGTACAATACTACGGCACAGGCCGTCGCAAAACATCAACTGCTCGTGTACGTCTAGTACCAGGCAGCGGCCAAGTCCTTATTAATGGCCGCGAAGCAAAAAACTACTTCCCATATGACACACAGCTGCTTATCTTGAACCAGCCGCTTGCTGCGACTGAAACAGAAGGCACTTACGATGTACTCGTAAACGTTCATGGCGGAGGACTTACAGGTCAGGCTGGCGCAATCCGTCACGGCATCGCTCGTGCATTGCTTAAAGCAGACCCTGAGTACCGTGCAGCATTGAAGCGTGAAGGCTTCTTGACTCGTGATGCTCGTATGGTTGAGCGTAAGAAATACGGTCTTAAAGGCGCACGTCGTGCACCACAGTTCTCAAAGCGTTAATTATCAAGGATTTAAAGGCTCTCAGCATTTTGCTGGGGGTCTTTTTTGGTGTTTAATTTGTCTTATATATATTAGTTTGACCACATTTTGACCACTTAAATGTCTAATTCAATGTACCGCCTGAACTTATCCGCTGTTTCTTCTTTAACTTGCTCAGTAACATGGGTGTAGATGTTCATTGTAACTTTAATATCTGAATGTCCTAGCCTCTCTTGTACTTCCTTTATATTAGCACCTGCTTCAAAAAGCAGCGATGCATGTGTATGTCTTAATCCATGAATTGTTATCCTCTGTAAAGTAAATTTCTTTATAATACTTGAGAGCTTTTCATTAGGATATGCAAGACGGAGTGGCAATCCATCATACCTAGTAAAAATCATGTTTTTTGGATATGGATATGGATGCGCTAATCTTTCTTCTGCTTGTTTTATTCTCCAAGTATTAAGTAATGAGAGAGTAACGCTATCTAAACTTATAGTTCTCCTAGATTCTTTAGTTTTAGAAGTCTGAAAAATGAACTCACCCTTATCGTAAAAAAGTGTCTTATTTAAATTAACCTTTTCGCCTTCGAAATTAATATCGTCCCAAGTTAAAGCTAATATCTCTCCTTTACGTGCTCCTGTGTATATTAAGAGGCGGAATAATACTCGATCCTTATAAGATAATGTCTCTTTAGCTATATCCTCAAATTGTCTGACTTCAGTTCTGTCCCAGAAATTCCTTTCTTCGTGATTCTCAATTTCTGATACTAACTCCCGAGCTTGCTTTGGAATAACTATATACTCCATAGGGTTCCTCTGAAGGATATCTAACTTTATTGCATATTTAAATACCTGGTTTATTTGTATTTTAATATCATTAACCGACTTGATTAATTGAGCAATATCATTGATTACCCTTTGACAGTGGGATCTAGTGATGCTTCTAATTCTTAGCTTCCCCAAGCGGGGTAATATATGTTGTCGAAATTTCGATTCAATTGTCCTCCTAGTACTTGTTTTGATTGTAGCTGAATGAATGGAGAACCATTCATTATATACTTCTTCATATGTTAAATAGTCATTATTAAGAGAGAATCCGGTTGTTATTTCTTGTACCAACGTTGAGGCTGCTATTTGCGCTTCCTTTTTAGTTTTAAATCCTCTACGGGTAGTTGTCTGTCTCCTCCCTGTCTCTGGATTGATACCGACATCAACTTTGAACATCCACAACTGGCCTTTTTTTGTATTATATTTCTGAAAAGATGCCATTTAAAAATCCTCCTTTTTATCTGAATTCAAATCATTGTTTTGTCTTTCAAAATCCCATTGATATGTTGGATCCTTTCTTTCTAGTGAATTATTGAGAAACTCAAGTAGGGTCTCATCAAGTTTCAGCTTTCTTCGGTTATACTCCATAAGAATTTTAGACTGAGTTCCAGGATTGTTCATATCTCTTAAGAAGTAGCCATTCTTGGTATCAAAAAGAAAGTTAATTATTACGTTTAAACTCTGGAGACCCTTTAGGTCTTCTTTATTCAGGTGTCTACTGGTCAATAAGTACATCCTTTTATAAATGTTCTTAACTAAATGATCGACATTCTTATCCTCCTCAATCAACTCTTGTGCTAAATTCTTTGCATCACTTACGATTGGATGCTCCGTGAATGTTCTCTGATGAACTGTCCCCACAAGATAATCCAAACTCACTCCAAAATACTCTGTGATGGATATCAGCAAATCAAATCCTGGCTTTCTTTCTTCTCTTTCGTAATTACCAAGTGTATTAGGCGGTATCTTAAGTTCTTTGGCTAATTCCTTTAGGGTCATGTTATGCTTCTTTCTTAATTTTCTTATACGTTCTCCATACATATAAAGCACCTCCTGTGTAGTTATATTTATATAATACCCAATACGGGAGATACATTCAAGTTGAAACTCCCAAATTGAGTTGTTATGATGTATTTGTAATCACGAGAAAGGAGAGATAACTGATGCATTTTACAAAGCATACTGAAGTAAAGTACATGCTTGATAAGCGAAAGGTTCGCATAGCTAGAGTTGAGAAAGATTGGTCTGTCTCAAGGCTTGCCAATGAGTCAGGTATTAACCGAAAGACTATAAGCGAGATTGAGAAAGGCATTAAAGAAAGAGTACGGAGCTCCACAGTCGAACTATTAGCGTATAGCTTGGGAAAGGATATAAGAGATTTATGTTCCCAGGTTGAAAATACTCCAAAATGAGGTGAAACATAATGGATTTTAATTTGCAAATTCCTAAAGAAATGATATTAGTTGATCGTAATGAGTTGAGAAGTTTTTTCCGGGAAGTTGTTCTAGATATCGAGAATGATAGAAATCATGAGGTGCTAACAATTCAAGAAGCGGCAGCATATATGAAGGTTAGCGTGCCAACAATTAGAAACCTTATTGCAAGTAGGCAAATCCCCTACTTCAAGAATGGGCAAATAATTCGTATTCCTCTATTTGATCTTAAAGAGTGGATTAGATACCGCTCCAACAGCGAGAAGGAAGGTTAATATGGCTGACGTCCAATTAGAAAATGGCTTTACAAGGATTGCAAATGAAATTCTCGAAGAAATGGCTAGAATGAAGCTTAGCCCTACCCAGTATAAGTTACTAATGATTATATGGCGCTATACTTATGGCTTCAATCGTAAGTGGCATAAATTATCCTTGAGCTTCTTTAGCAATGCTACAGGTAGTGAAGCATCAAATATTCACAAGGAACTTAAAAAGCTTGAGAAAAGGAAAATCATTTTCCAACGTATCAGTAGGGGTACTACTAGGCAAATCGCATTCAATAAAAATCATGATGAGTGGACAGATAAATTAAGGTCTAGTCATCCCACCCATGGTGAAATGGACCATAAGAGTTATGGTGAAAGTAACAAAACTACCTATGGTGAAACGGACCAACAAGAATTAACAATATATAAACATAAAGATATAGATCATCAACTTGAGAGTTGTTTATTAGAGTATGAAAGTCATTTTGGAAAACCTTCTAACAGGCTTATCAGAAATTTAAATCAATGGATAAATGAAAGTAAATTTCAGGAACCTGAACAGATAATCTACGAGACATTAAAAAGGATTGCAGTACAGGAACCAGAAAACCCAGCATCTTATGTTCAGGCAACACTTAAGCGATTACACAGTAAATGTTTATACACCTTGGCAGACGTAAGGGGGCATAACATCAAATTTGACCAGCGTATTAGGAAAAAACAGGACGAAAATATACCTATGTTGACGGAGATGTTTCGAGATAGGAGTCATAACATCGAACCTGTACGAAGCGCGGATTTAAAAAGGGTTGAAGAAATAGAGAATCAATTTCCGTTTTAGGAAGAAGGAGATATTAACCGTGAGAAATATGAGTGAAGGTTTTTTAGCAAGGGCAGGGAATTGTTTACCACACTTTGTAGAGGAGCTTAAGGAACGAAAGAGGGATGAATTTAAGGTTAGAAAGCAACTCCATAACTGTTTGGAGTGTGGTCACAATGTTGAGTCGATTGAGTATTGTATTAAGGGAGAGGAAGAATGGAAGTTAGCACATACTAAGGTGCTTTGCAAAACTTGTAGAGATATAAAGGAAATACCAAAGGCCATGGAAAGAAAAAGGGGAGCGGCTCGAACTCAATTAAGAGAGAGAGTTAAGAAGGAGTATTGGCATATTCCCGAGGATTTAAATGAAGCTGGATTTAAGAATTTTAAAATTAGCAACAATAGCAGTTTACTGGAAGCAAAAAGAGTATCTATGGCATATATAAAAGCAGTCCTTGAAGGTAAAGCTCATAATCTCTTATTAATGGGGAAGCCAGGTACTGGAAAGACCCACTTGGCCACTGCAATTGCTAGAACTGCAAAAAAAGAGGGATTATCAGTAGGGTTTCTTACAACTGGCATGCTATTAACTATATATAAGTCAACATACAAAAGTGGCTCAGAAAAAACGGAAGAAGATGTTATAAAGGATATAAAACAATTTGACTTACTTATATTAGACGATCTTGGATCGGAAGCTACAGGTAATAGCGAATTTGACTGGACTAAGAAGAGGATATTTGAGACCGTCAACTCCAGAATAGGAAAGCCAACGGTCTACACAAGTAACTACAATGATGAACACCTGCCAAGGGCAATTGGCGAGCGCGTTTATAGTCGTTTAAATAATCATACCATTTTTATTCAAGTAATAGCAGAAGATTGTCGGCAAAAGAGACGGATAAATAATCTTGATATGGATTCAGGAGAGTGCCCACAATGATTGATAATGAAACCAGGTATCATTTTATTGAGTTGAGAGCTAAAGGGAAAAGTTTCGAGGTAATAGCTAAGGAGCTTAAGGTAGCAAAATCGACGCTTATAGACTGGTCAAAAGAGTATATTAGAGAGATTGATAACCTGAAGGCAATTGAGTTAGAAGCTTTGCAAGAGCAATTTTTAAATACGAAGTTAGCAAGAATCGAAATGCTTGGAAGTCAAGTCCGAAAGATGAGAGAGGAACTTGATCAGAGAGATTATGCTGATGTTTCAACGGAGAAATTGATTGATATGTTAAATCGTACTGTAAAACAACTGAAGCAAGAGAATTCTGAAGTGACTTTTAAAGGAGAGGGTGATTCCTTAGAAGAGCTTATAGCATCCACGAATATTGTTACATGGAAACCATAATGCTACTAAAAATGTACGAAAAACAGCTGTATAGATATTATACGGCTGTTTGGTATGGCCTAAACTTCTGTATAGGGTGCTTTCATATTTCCCAGAGATAGTTATAATAAGGACATAAGGAGTCGATTATACAGAATTTAGTGGTTAATTTTATGAAACTTCTAATAGTAAGGTTATTATCTACATGGGTAGAAAATCCTTATAACTTTATACAGATTAAAAGGGGGAAGTATTGTTGGAAAATTGGAGGGAATACGTAGAACTGAAGGTCGGAAACCAAGCAGAGGTGATAGCGAAACTAAACCTTGAAGAGAAGGCAGTAAGCTACTCACAAAAAATTAAGCATCATAGAAATTTGAAAGTAATAACAGGTGATGAAGAAATAGTAAGAGCATTTCTTTTAGATAGATTGGTAAATGAGCTGGATTATGCTCCTGAGTATCTCGAAACAGAGAAGGAATACACAATAAGAGGCGGACATAATAAAATAAATCCACGGATAGACGTAATAGTTAAGGATGAAGATGGCTCGCCTTTTTTCTTTATTGAAGCAAAAGCACCTCATAAATACGAAGAAGGTAAGGAGGATATTGAAGGTCAGCTTTTTTCTTTGGCTCAAGCTGAGGAGAAGGATTTTAAGACTAAGGTTAAGTATCTAGTATATTATACGGCTGAAGTATTAGAAGATAAGTTAGTAGATAGAGTAATCATAATTGATTTTGAAAAATATCCAACTTATGCTGACTGGGAAGCAGATGGGTTTATCTCAATTGGGACAACGTTAACACCAGGCTACGGAGAACCTAAAAAGCAGCCGCTAATAAAGGGCCATAAAGATCATGATTTAAGAATAAGGATAAATAAAAATGAAATTGAGAATTTAGGTAAAAACTTACATAATGTCCTCTGGGGTGGTGGGGGGACCACCGACAGTGAAATATTTTACTCTCTAGTAAATATAATTCTAGCAAAAATCCAAGACGAGTATGAGAAGGAAGATGGACAAGATTATGATTTTCAAGTTTATCAATATGGGACAAATCCGGAATCTTACTCCAAAATTTACGATCGAATAAACCAGCTATTCAAGAGAGCCCTAAGGGATCAGATGAATGTTGTGGATGACGAAAAAATTAATGAAGAAAATGTGATTAATCGTAATAAACTTCAATTGAGTAAATTAGTATATACAGTACAGGCTTTAGAAAGCATATCGTTCCTAGGTGGCCGTAACTCCTTAGATGGAAAAGATATACTAGGTGACTTTTTTGAGAATATTACAAGAGAGGGGTTCAAGCAAGATAAGGGACAGTTTTTTACTCCGGCCCCAGTTGTGAAATTCCTTTTATACGCAATTCAACTGGATACTTTAGCAATAGAGCGGTTGAATAATGATAAGGAGCTACCACTAATAATTGACCCTTCAGCAGGTAGCGGGACCTATTTGGTTGAGGCAATGAAGTTGATTACTCGGGAACTCAAATATAAACAAAGAAACAAAATAAAATCTAGCAAACAAATAGAAAAGCGTTTTGAGGAATTATTTACTCCAGATCACAATGAGAATAAATGGGCAAGAGAATATTTGTATGGGTCTGAAATTAACTTCGATTTAGGTACGGCCTCTAAGGTAAATATGATTCTACATGGTGACGGCTCTACAAATATATTTGTTGAAAGCGGATTATTACCATTTAGACTATATAAAAAGGAGACTTCCCCCAATTACTTAGAAACATATGGTGAGGATCCTTTATATGCAGACAAAGAAGTTAATGGGAAATTTGATGTAGTTGTTAGTAATCCTCCTTTTAGTGTAGACCTTGATACGCAAACCAAGCGAGGGATTAAGAACTCCTTTTTGTTTGGTAGTAAGAAGAACTCAGAAAACCTCTTCATAGAGAGATATTATCAATTGTTGAAAGAAGGAGGAAGGCTAGGTGTAGTCCTTCCGGAAAGCGTTTTTGATACAGTAGAAAATAAATATATACGACTATTTATATTTAAGTACTTTAATGTAAAAGCAATAATCAGCTTACCCGAAGTAACATTCGAACCTCATACGTCAACGAAGACAAGTTTATTGCTAGCACAAAAGAAAACGAAAAAGGAAATTAAAGTGTGGAATGAAGTTTGGGATAAATATGGAAAGGAGTGGGGTCTATTAAAGACTAGGATAAACGACTATATTTTATACTACGTATATGGTAAACCCCTTAACAAGAGATGGGCAGCTGACGTTGTAAATGATATTGAGAATGAAAATGAAGAAAACATTCTAAGCAACATATATCGTTTCCTCAAAGATTACTTAGATGAAGGGGATACAGAGCTTGAGATTGAAGATATCTTAGATAAATATAGTGAGGAAATTAAAACGTTAATGAGTATAGAGAAAGAAACTGAGGTCTTCGGCTATTATAATGCTTGGTGGGTGTTTGGAGAGGTAGCAAAGGAATTAGAGTATGAGATTAAAATGGCGGAAGCTGAGAATGTGGGGTATAAACGCTCCAAAAAAGGAACGGAAAAGGCTATGCCAAATGATCTTTTCGATATAGAGTATGCTCCTAATCATCTCGATTGTGACATGGTTATTGAAAGATTTAACAATCAGATTATTGCCTTTCAGGATAAACTGCGTGAATACAACGAGGAAAAAGCTGTACTGGAGTCTAAATTAAAGGAAAAGAAGACAGCTACCTCAACTAAAAGGCTAGATAGAGTAAATGAAGAGATATATAAAATTGAAACAGTACTGAATGAACTTGAAGTAGAAAAGATTGACGTCGAAAGCTTCTTATCCAATTATTATGAAGAGAATGAGCTTAAAAGGTTTTATTTAGGTAGAGAAGATGAAGAATTGATACATTACTTCAAGAATGGTAAGTTGGCTGAATATAAAAGCACAGATATAGTTCTTCGTGAAGCCAATAGTGCCAAAATCTTGGATAACATCAGGCAGGGGGTATTCTGGGATTGAAAATCCAAACGAGGAAATTTTCCGTATTTGCTAACGAACCTAGTGCCAGATTCGATTTTAATTATGTAAAATCTGTACCGTTAGAGAATTACAACAGCTATTCTTATAAGGAGCTTTTTGAGATTGTTACTCCCGTAACTCCAGTGATAGATAAGGAGAAGTCATTTAAATACGCAGAAATAAACCATGTTAACAAGCTCGGAGAAGTATTTCCAGCTACCCTTTCTTACAACAGTAGGACAGAGCTAAATGAGGACCTATTTAAGAAGATTGAGAAAGGTAATATTATATTACCTGAGCGGGGGAATATCCTAATTTCTACTATCAGGCCATACTTAAATAAAAATGTACTTATTGAGGATAATGAAAAGACAGACAGGGATCCGGTTTATTTTACAAAGGCTTTTATACAAATAAAACCTAAAATTAATAGTAAGATCCTATACTACTTAATTAGAACGGTATTATATGAGGATATCAACTCTGTTTCAAGACAGGGTAAAGGCTATCCTACTCTTAAGGATTATGACTTGAAAACTATTAGGTTCCCTAAGGAAATTATAGATGGTTTGCTGGCTAATGAGAGAAAGATAGTGAATGAAATAGAAGAAATTGAAAAGGAAATAAATCGGGTTAAGTTACTTCGTAAAAGTAAGAGTAAGATTGTAGACGAGATATTTGCAGCTGAATTCAAAATAGACTTGAAAAAGGTTCAAGAAATAGACAGTGAAAGTAATTTAACTGTAGGATTGGGAAGTATAACGCTTAAGAATAGTAATATACGTAGTAGTTACAGATGGAACAAAATGATGATGATGCAAAAATATCTTTATAAAGATATTAGCTGTATTGAGTCACTAGGAAAATATATATTAAGAACTAACAATGGTTGGAGTCCCGAATCAATTGAAGGTGGAGAAGGAATACCAGTCCTTGGACAGGAACACATTGAGTTTGATGGAGTACTAAATGTCTCTCCTATAAAAGCAACGATTTTAACTAGGAATAATATTAGTAACTTTTTTGTCCAAAAGGGAGACTTTTTTGTTAGCCGGGGAAATACAGTTAATCTAGTAGGCATTGCAAGTATAGTTGAAGAAGAGATCGACAATGATATTATCTATCCTGATTTATATATCAGAGTATATTTTGATGATAGGGTGAATCCTAAATATTTGGCTCTAATATTTAACTCATTTTTTGGTAGATCCTATTTTAAATATGTCTCTAAAGGTAAAAATCAATCAATGGTTAAGATCTCAAAGGATGAACTACTAAGTTATTATCTTCCAATCCCTTCTATAAGTGTACAGAATGAGCTAGTCTTGAAGGTTCAGAACATCGTTTCTATTCAGAAGGAGCAGGAAAGGAATATAGAGAAAAGGCAGAATGAGATAGAAGAGATTATTAAAAATCATATGGTTGGTTAGTGCTGACCACTTTATGACCACGGATTATATATTAACTTATATAGTTTACTTTTTAGAAAAAGAGGGAGAAGCCCGCTTAAGCGGGCTAGAGATAAATCATATGAAACCTTTTTTATTCTAGTTTCTTCATTGAATAAAAGAGCGTAAGAAGTACGGTCTTAAAGGCGCACGTCGTGCACCACAGTTCTCAAAACGTTAATCAATTCTTTATTGCATCAACGTTTACAAAGGTTTTTTGGTTCAAGTTGGTGCAAATCAGCTTAAACCTTATAAAGAACTTAACAGATTTAGAGCATCAGCATCTTGCTGGTGCTTTTTTTCTGGCATCAATTCTAGATAGTAATTTTGCGTTGTTTGAATATTGATGTGTCCTAGTCGTTTGGAGACATACACAAGATCGATGTTCTGAGCAAATAGAAACGATGCATGTGTATCTCTTAAGCCATGGAAAGTGGTTTTCTCAATGCCTAGTTCTTCTAGAAGTTCTGCTAATTGTTCAGACTGCTTAAAGCCACCAAATCCAAAAATATAGCCATTTGCCTTAACAGGAATTTTACGAATCAGCTCATATACATCTTTGTTTATCGTAACATCACGCTTTGCATTTGGTGACTTTAGTGAGGTGTCATCAGAAGTAGGGCTGATCGAATGCCTTACTTTAATACCGAATTCATATAGATGCTCTGTTCGTATTCCTAATAGCTCTCCACGTCTCATACCTGTTTCTAAAGCGAGTAATACAAGCAAGTTAAATTCAACTTCTGGATGCTGTAAGACATGACTACGGAGTTTTTAAAGTCAGTGATGGATAGAGCTTTGTTTCGTTTTGGCGGGTTTACTCCGCGTGTTTTTAACAAACCTGCAAAGTCGTTCGTAATATAACCGCGTGCGTAAGCATCACGTAATGCAGTTCGAATTTTTAAAAGAACTTCATGTGTAGTTTTTCGTGAATGTGTTTCTGCATATTCGTCAATTTTATTTTGAACCACAATGTCGTTTAAATCTTTCAATTTAATGTCTTGAAACAAGTTCCTGATTACCCCAAGTGCGCGAGTGTAGTTCTGGAACGTTGTTTCTTTAACATCTTTAATTTTTACAACATAAATCCAGTTCTCAAAGAAGTCAGAGAAGGTAGTATTTCTGTGAGCAAGCTCCTTACCACCGCCTTTAGCTAACTCCATTTCCAATGCCCAAAGCTTAGCTTCTTTCTTTGTCGGAAAGGTCTTAGAAATTTTATTGTGTTTCCCGTATTTGTATAAAGACACTTGGGCTCTATAGGATTTTCCTCTTTTGACGATACTAGCCATGCTATCTATCTCCTTTTATAAAAGTTGATAGATGCTAGTTGAATACAATTGTATTTTAGTCTGTACCAAGCATATTATCAACTATCAATAAATTAATCTGAATGTCTTTCAATAAACTTTATTAAAGAGTTGATTGTATATCGTTCTTGTCGCCCAATCATGAAGCGTTCAAGTCCTTCATGCGGGCGTATATACTTATCAAATGACTTAGGGTCTATACCTAAAAAATTCGATGCTTGTACTCTTGTTAGTAAATAAGGAAAGGAGGTAAATTTTCTTAAATGCATAAATTAATTCACCTTTCTGTTCTTTTTAGCAAAAGTCAGTTGATTACAATAAGGTAGCCTATAAATTGTCTAGAGATTTGTCATCATTGTCTTTGGGTATTTTAGTGATAGACTTATTTTTAATGATATTAAGTACTTGTTTATATAACTTTTCAGTATTCAAAGCTTGTAAATATTCTTCGTTTTTTGTTACTTCAATGTATGGGTTTGACTCTTTACTTGATTTATCGAGGAAAAAGTTGTCGAGTTTACTATCATAAAAAGCAACTTGTATTGAATGCTTATCAAGGTATAAAACTAAGTTTATTCGTCTAGCTAGTTGCTTGAATGAATCAGTACGTGAATCAAATTTCTTATTTTCCTCTATTATTTTCATATAAAAATCTCTAGGCTTATATGGAGAGGTAATGATAAAAATATTTGCTGTAAGTGGTTTATCAAAGTATCGACTAGCTCCCATTACATCATCATTGAAAGGATCAAGCATTTTCAGAAGATCACTATATTGAAATATAGATGGCCTTAATTCGTCCAAAATAATAATCTTCTGTCCATGATAATGCTGAAAGGGGTCTCTACTAGAACCAGTAATAAAATAATTTTCATTGTACTTAGATGCATAATCTTTTGCGATTCTTGTTTTTCCTACACCTGCAGCTCCGTATATCCAAATAACTTCAATTGAAAGATTGTTGTCCCTCATGTATTCTCTCCACGTATCTGCTACAGTTTCCATATACTTTTGATAAACAGAGTCAATGCGGCTTTTAGCCTTCGCATATTGTGAGCCTGATAGTTGCTTTTCTACTTCTTCTTTGGTGATTTCACCTATATATAACTTATCTAGAAGTCCCTTGATAATCAATTCGTCTCTTCCAGTTAAGTTAAATTTAATACCTCTTCTGACTTTTTCGATTAAATCTTGGTAATTAAAGCTGGCTACTACTTCATTGACATCATATTGGTGTTGATCTTGGGCGTCAGTAGTTGCATGAATCAAATAAGAGTAACCGTTTGTAGAGTCTCCTTTCCATTGTTGAATATATTGAGGCTTATCTTTTAGTATTTTTGCAACGTTATCAATACTTCTGGCATTTTCAAATTGTAACATTACATGAATATGAGCTGTTTTAAAGGAACCATCGTCGTTTATATCTTTGTTGTGAAGAATACCAGCGTATTTCATAGGGTTTAGCTCTTTCTTAATATGTTCTAAGCACTCTGCTAAGCTTGCAAAGGGTAAGTGTTCTAAATCCTGAACATACATCATATTTTTTGCTTTGACCATTGGACTAACTCCATTTCATTTATTGGCAACACTGACACTTTTAAATTCAGGGGTGATAACAAGCCCTCACCCCTAGATAAATAAGGGATATTTCATTAGTGGCACCGATATATAACATTTTATCTATGATTGGATAGCGTGCTTTAAGTCTATGACTCCGCACGCTATCCAATCATAGACTGATTATAGATCTGCAGGACGGATATCCTCAGCTCTAATACTTAAAGTTGCTCTATTATTAGTAACGAAAGGTGTTCCTATTGCATTGATAATTTCTACATAAGTTTGGGGTTCTAGATTTTTTTTATGAGGAATTGTAATATTAAGAATCTCCCCATTTGAAACATCGACGAGTCTATATGAATATCCGTCTACTATTTCAGTGCGCTCACCGTTGACGTACTTATACTTTTCTTTCGGTTCTGCATTTGTGGTTAGTAAGTCTTCTAAATTAATACTATATCTTGCCACTTTTATGGCTCCTCTCTACGCCCAAAAAAAGTATTTCGATCTGATGATCAAAAAGTTTTTGGATTGCTCAGCTTTTAGGGTCATTCAGAGCCTTTGGACATATTAGGATATTACTTAGTGCTGCCCCCGTTTCTTACCCAGCCCTTTAGCGATAAAGTTGTTAGCGACCTTCATGTTGTAATCGGGAACAAAAACTTTTATTATATTTGAGCCATCCGTTTGTAAATATCCCTGTCCTCGTTTCAAAGGAGTATAATCATCTTTTTGCATATCAGGAAATAGCATACGTCTGGATTCTTCTGAAAGTCTTCCTAAACCTAATCGAATAGGAAAGTTATCTCTTGCACCATTCAAGAAGTATGCTGAGTCAGCACGTTGTAATGCCATAATTAGGTGAACATTGAAACTCCTAGCGAGCATTAAGAGTTCTGCAATTTTCTTCTTAAAGTCTTCTGTCTCTTTTTTGTCTAGTACCGTTAAAAAGCTAGCAAACTCATCTATAAATAAGTAAAGTGGTGTTCTTGTAGAGTCCGCGCCACTTTGTCGCTGATGAAATTTCTCCAAAAAGTTTAATATACCGTCTTTTGCCTTATCGAAACGATAACAACTTTGAAAATCTGCAAAAAAGTCAAAGTCTATATCGCCTTTATAATCAATAATAAAAAGATCAATTTCTGGTTTTTGTGCAACGAGAGAAGCCATTAGGTACTTGCTAGCAAAAGTTTTCCCAGATCCACTTGCTCCTGTAATAAGGAAGTGAGGTAGGTTTCCCCAATCTATAAATAACTTTTTACCTTTATTTTCTAAGTCATAAAAGGCGAAGATACTCATTATTTTATTAGCTCCATCACTATAATGAATCTTTCATTTTGAACTGCAATTCCTAAAACTTTTAGATTGGGGACGTTATCAAACAAGTATTGTTGATATAAAGTTTCCTGTAGCTTGCCTTTAAGATAATCTCCATTCACGATAATCTCATTGTGAAGATTCTTTTTATCTGATGGACGAATAATTTCGACACAATAGATTCGATTACCATTTTGATAACAACGAGATTTATCGTCAGAAGGGTTTAAACATACAGTTTGAATTTCGCCCTCTAAACTGGGATATATAACTTTATTTTTAAACCATTGCAATGCTTCTGTGGGATATTGAGGAAAGGCTTCTTCACCATTAGAAATAAGGTGCTTCGAGAAGTAATACAAAGCTGGTAATACGGATAAAAACAACATTAATAGTAAAACATCCATCTGACGCCCTCCTAATTTTTTCTGTTTTAAAAACATGGAGTCACAATGATATAAATTTTGTATCACCTCACTCTCTTGTCACTTAATTATTAAATAGTAAAGGCTCACTTATGTGAGTATTGCTATATCCATATGGTATAATGGAACTAGCTATAAAAGGAGACACTACATTTTTTTACCTTTTTTTACTTTAGTGTCTTGACAAGCGGGGAGGCATGATGTTGAGAGAACTGGAGGAAATTGAAATGAATTTAGAAGACAAGGAATATCTAGAAGAATTTCAAAAGTCAGAGCATGAAAAGGAAGTTATATCAAGGGTGGTTAAGAAAAATAAAGGTAATATGGATGAGCCTCTTAAAACTGAAGAGCCACTAGATATTAGGACAGAAAATGCGTGGATAAAGAAGAAGAAGACCCCAAGGAAGTCTTATCGAGATAAGATAAGAAAAATGGCTGATTATCTAATATACTTTAAGGAAGTTAAGAAATAATTAAAGGAATATTCAGAAATTAAGAGATGCTATTATGAGAAAGTGGAGCTCGATGATGAGGAAATTTATGTACTAAAGAAACGACCTGCCGGCATCGGTTCAGATGAAATCGAAGCAAGGCTAAAAATAAAAAAGATGAATAAGTCAGTAGAGGAATTACATAATAAGTTAATAAAAAGAGTAGAAGGTTTAAACATAAATGATATTAGTGATTTACAAGATTCCTCACCCATTACTGCTTTTTTAGACCTTTATGAAAGATGTCCAAATGTAGACTCACAGTTTAACCAATTTTTCTCTAAACAGTTTGGTTTGTTTATCCAATTAATAGACAAAGAAATTGGGCTTAATGAGTTTTCAGTTGAAATGGAAAAGTTAACTTATGTTGTTTATGAAATAATAAAAATTGAAAATGACAAATCAGAAGATGCAGAGTGTGAAAATCGAAAATAAGAATTTTGTTGGAAGAAGTAGTGGTAGCTGCTGTTATAGCAGTTGGATTACCGATAGGTATGCTTAAGATTATGATGATTTCTTTCATAGTAAGAAATTAGATGAAATATTAAAATAACCGACTTAAACTACTTTTTTAAGATATAATTGCTATTCAAACATGTTGCTATTTTGGTAAGTATAAAAATTTCATTGTATGTAAGTGTTATCATCATTTTATTTACTATTTTTATTAGAGTGTCTTTGCCTTTAGTACTATGCTCAACTCGATGTTTGTTATAACTTTTATGTGAGATTAGAAAATAATTTGAATTGTTGGAGGTGTAATAATGGAAACTATAAATCTAGTATTGGGTATTATTGCTTCAATCCTATCTATTAGTTCTATTATTTTTTCAAGAAAGGTATCTGCTAAAAATAGAGAAATTGAACAAAATTTAAAGAAGAATTTGAATATTACATTAGATTCATCGAAAAAAGATATATTTTCTAGTAAAAAGGCAATTTCAGGTGAAAATGGTAATAGTATAGTAGGAGATGGAAATAATATTGGCGGAGGGAAATAATGGCCTTTGGTAATAGTGCTAGAAGCGGAGATAACGGAACTTCATTGGTTGGTGACAATAATAGGCTTACAACTTTTAATCTTGGCAGTCAGACTCCTAGAATATTAAATCGTACTGCCATCTTTGATGTTTGTAAAACAATCGCAGAGCTTGATATTGATTATGACGATGACTACTCTATCCAATCAAATTCTGATTGGATGGAGAAATTTGAGTATAATGAAGTTGATGCTTATATAGAAGTTTTCGATAATTATTCGGATGGTTACGATGTAGTTTCGAAGGTGTTACAGAGTTATTTAAAAAAGACAGTAATGGTCAAAAAGGTTCGGACGGTCTATTTAGAAGTTGAAAAGGTAAGGAAAAAGGAAAATTTAGATGGCGACTATATAATTGAACAAGTGTTTTGTCGCCTAAAAGAAGAGGTATGTTATAGTGCATTAATCAGTGAAAGTAACCTAATAGATGAAGAGGTAGATGAAGCTATTTATCTGATAATGTTCTATGTATTTACTAAATGTAAACTTTTAAAACCAATACCTAAGGATGTAGGGTAAAATGATTATCGACAGAGATTCTAAACCTAAAGATACTATCTACTACATAGCTGCATGTATAATAGAAGTTATTTCAAGTAACCAGTATAATGTTGAAGATTTATATGAAATTTTAAAAGAACAATATAACGGCACACTTGATTACACTATTTATTTACTTTCATTAGATTTTCTTTTTCTAATAGATAAAATTTCAATTAGTAAGGAGGGGTTTCTAGAGTGTTTATAAAGTGTTTGACTATTAAAGAGAAAATACCTGTTGAGAAAATTATTAGAGAAATCCCTTTTACTAAAGGGATGAATTTTATTGTTGATGAGGGGAAAAATCAAGAAAAAGGTAATAGTGTTGGGAAAACAACTATTTTAAAATTGATTGATTTATGTTTGGGAGCAAAGGTAAAGAAGTTTGTTTATTATGATGATGAAACAAAGCAGACAAATGAGAAATTAAAAACATATATTATTAAAAACAAGATTAATGTAGAGCTAACAGTTGTTGATTCTTTCGATAAGCAAAATTCAACGGAGTATATCCTTTCAGTGGATCTTTATCCACGAGGTAAAAGGTATATTAATGGAGTAGAAAAGAATCAAAATGAATACTGGCAACAACTTAATGTAATATTCTTTTCTAATTTAGCTAATTCGCCCACATTTAGGCAGTTAATTAATATGTTTGTGAGAATAGATCAGCGAGCAGATAATAATAAGTTTCTTAAATTCTTGGATAGAACTAATGGAGCTACTTACGAGAATATTTATTCGTATCTTTTCGAGTTGCAAGACCAAGAAATAAGCAACTATATTTTGGAGCTGAGAAAAGAAGTTACAGAGAAAAATAAAGAAATTAAAAACTTTATGTCTATAAATAATTTTAAATCTGTAGATAGTATTAATCAAAAGATAAATCTACTAGAAGCATCTATTGATGAGTTAAATAATCAAATGGGGATTTTAGTGGATTCTAGAAAATTTAAGGAAAATGAAGAAAAGATATCTGAAATAAAAATTGAGTATGCTAATTATAAGGATCAAATCGATGGAATGTTATTTAAAAGAAAAAGGATCACAGAGATTCTTACTGATGCTGAACAGGAAATAAAAAATGGCATTGACGTAGGGGTCTTAAGAAATTTATATAATACGACTCAAGAAGCAATGGGAGAATTGCATAAAGAATTTGGAGACCTAGTAAAGTTTAATGATGAACTTGTGCATAATAAAATAAAATATTTTAATTCTCAATTGGAAAAGATCGATGAGAAAATTGCTTTTCTAGAAGAAAGTAAAAACCAACTGTTTGAGAACCATAGAAATGTAATAATGTTAATAGAAGAAAATAAAATTGATCAGTATACTTTATTGCAGAATGAACTAGCAGAATATAATGAAGAACTAGGAAGCAATAAGAGTATTAGGTCAACTTATAATCTTTTAGATAATCGTGTAGCAGAGCTCCAAAAAAAGTTAGAGGAAACTGAAAATGAAGCTGACGTTAAAGAAGATGCACTAACCCTCTTTAATAAGTATTTTTCTCAATATAGTGAAAAGACTAACGGAGAGCCTTTTATGCTCTACAGAACAGAAGAAGGCTTTCCTTTTGGTATCGATCATGTGAAAAAGGGGCTAAGTACAGGTACAAGGAAATCCATAATTGCTGCATTTGATTTAGCTTATCAACAATTAGCGAAGGAATTAGGGAAGAAAGTTCCCAATTTTATAGTGCATGATGTAATAGAAACTATTGACCAAGTAGCTCTAAATGCGATTATCAATATTGTAAATTCTATAGAATGCCAATACATTGTAGCAGTTCTAAAAGAAAAGATTCGAGATAATGGGCTAATACAAAGTTCAAATATTATAGTTACTCTCTCAGAAAATGATAGACCCTTTAGGGATTAAACAGTTGATAAACTTTTGTGAAACATGTATTCAACTAACATCTATTTATCTAGGTTCAAATTGGTTCAAGTCACATCACATTCTATAGAGAATAATCCTTTCATATCCATTCATAGCTTCAATTGTTGGTGATATAAAAAGAGGAATGATTATCCTCGAATATTAAGTGAGCAGTTTTCCAAAGCGTTAATATATCAGGGTTTAGAGCCTGTTCCGAACTATTTGGAACAGGCTGTTTTTATGCTGAAAAATGACCTAGTGAATGTAATTTGAATTTAATTATTTTTTGAATGTAATTCATATGGATTCTTCATCTAAAAAACGGCTAAAATGCAGTTAATATTTTCTTCACTCTGTTTGGTAACGGAGTGTATATATCAAGTTAGTGGACATTAATAATGATAAAGAAAGATATGCAGAATTTGAAATTTAATTAACAATATAAAAAAGGAACAATTTTTCCGATTCTTTTTTATCTTACACGAATATATATATTTTAAGTAGAAATTTTGATTACAATGGTGCTAAAACGTGTATAATGGGTATATTAAGTTCATATTTTTTATAAATGAACGTAGTGTGGAGGGAGATTATATGGCCCCTATCAAAGGTGTTAAGAAATTGCCTGTTAGCGTTAAGACAGAACAGGCGGCTGAAATCTTTATGAAGTTGGCTACTGTTTCATCAGAAATTAGCCGTTTGGACGAGAAATTTAAACACTCTATTGTTAGAAGTGATTTGATTAATACCCTTGCTTTGAAAGAGTCTGTTCAATCTACAAGGATCGAGGGCACACAGGTTACTTTTACAGATATGGTTAATGAAACACATAAATCTGAACAAAAACAGGAACATATAGAAGTTTTGAATTATCGAAAGGCTTTGTATATAGGTCAAGAAAGAATTAGAAATGGTTATCCTTTAACAACCCGTTTAATATTAGACCTTCATAAAGTATTAATGGAAGGTGCTAGGGGTGCTAATACTAATCGTGGTGAATTTCGGAAGGTTCCCAATTGGATAGGACCTACAAAAAGCTTTGAAGATGCAGTATATGTACCGATAGCTGCGGGAGAAATAGAAAGCTATTTGATAAATTGGGAGACATATGCGAATAAGCATCCATATGGTGAAAAAATGGATGTAAGCCACTTGCCTGTTGGAGAGTTCGTTTTAGATGAAAGTATTCATCCTTTATTGAAGGTTGCTATCCTTCATGCTCAATTTGAATCAATCCACCCGTTTTTAGATGGGAATGGTCGTTTAGGCAGAATCATTATAGCTCTTTATATGATGCAGTGTGAACAATTATCCAGTCCGATATTCTTTGTAAGTGAGGAATTGGAGAAGCAGCGAGCTAAATACTACCACTTACTAAATGAAACTCGTGGTAATAATCCAAAATGGTATAACTGGCTGAACTTTTTCTTGGATGCTTCTCAACGTATGGCTAAAAAGTTAAATATACTATTAGAACAAGCTGAACAAATAGCAAAAGCAGGTATAGATAAATGTGAGGGACATACGGAACAACTTGTATATCTAATGACATTCAGATACCCAAACATTACAGCAGTACAGGCTGCAGAACACGCTAATATCGCACCTACAACAGCTAGAAGAACTTTGAACTCACTAGCTGAAAAAGAACTACTATTTAAAGATCCGTCACAAAAAAGAAATGTTGAATACTTCAATTATGATGTATTAGATTTATTCGATAAATAACATTCAGCTCTTGCTTGTAAGCAGGAGTGCTTAAGCAATTTTGCATGATGAATACGTGCGTTGTCCAGGATCATAACAATGTTTCCAGTAGGATAGGCAGCTGTTACCTTTCGATGGAAGGAAACTCAAAAGCAGTATATTGCTCTTCTTTGAGAGTTTCGGGGATCTGTTTCTTCATATAAATGATTATTTAAAAGTAATTAGCTTTAAAAGAAATTATAAATACTCACATATGAAAAGATATCCAAAAAGGAAGCTATTAATTACATTAAAAACAAAATATATAACAAAGATAATAGTAGAGGATTGGTATAAGTGAAAATAGGCACCTATTAGTAAATGGAGGGTGCCCTTTTGATTATATGTAACTGTTCCTCAGTTTAGAAAACAAAAGAATAATTAATATTGTATTCAACTAACATCCATCATTTTGGTTCAAATTGGTTCAAGTATTATCATTTTCAATACTTCTTCTTACAGTTTTATACACTTGTAATTGAGTAGATTGTTGATATGAATGGTTTCCAATGGATTAGATATACTTAAAATTTATAAGTATATTTCTCAAAACGTTAATTTTGAATTATCGTTTCAAAAGACTCCCAAGCTCTTGCTTGGGAGTCTTTTTTGTTTTTTTTATAAGAATCTCTTACTATTTCTCCATAACTTAAACTAGTGTAGATTTCTTAATAGAGTGTTTTGAAATAAGATCTACTTTCCACCTAAGGGTAAGAAGCTGGAGATTTACGAAAGATTGAGGTAGAAAGAATAGTTTTAATCCATTTTAGATGTTGTACTAACCAAAATATATTGGTATATGGCAGAAAGCAGCTACTGATCGAGGATGAGAATTAAGCAGAAGAATTATAAGAAGAAATGTAAGATAATATTGATATCCTATCCTGAGGAATATTCTAATCAAGAATACATAAATTTTTATTCTTACGGGTATTGTAGAGATTATATTGAAAAGCAACTAAAGGTAAGAAAAAGAACAGTTTCAAAAAGTGCTGAGCAAGTTATATTTCAATATGGTTTGGATACAGGACTGATATCGGGCCCTCACTAGATTTAGGTATTATAAGTAAAAAAAGCCGTATGTATAAGTTTTTACTGGCTTGGCAGAATTACTAATCAACATATGGAATATGACGTATGTTAGAAATGAGTCCTGTCATAAAAAAATGGCCTCTATCAGTGTAGTTTTATCAAGCTATTCCGTTAAAAAAGAAAAACTGGTAGGTTTATCTAACTTTAGGAAGAAAGACATGGTATAATATAGGTAGGTTTGTAGAAACGGAAATGATTCCAAAGGCTGAGCACAAACTTGTATAATGTAGAGTGTGCCTTGCTGGAAGGTTTAAAAAATGGGGTTGTTAACATGGCGAATATGAATATCTTTGTTGGACGCCAACCAATCTTGGATCGCAGAGGCAATATATATGCATATGAATTACTGTATCGAAACAGTGAGCGAAATGTATTTCCCGATGTAGATCCTGAAAAAGCGACAATCGGGGTGCTAGTGAATACATTTCTCTCTATTGGAGTGGATCAAGTTTCTGATCATCGTTTATCCTTCATTAATTTCCCAGAAGGATTGCTATCAGAAAATCTATTTACTAGGCTAGATCCGAACCGTGTTGTAATTGAAATTCTGGAGGATGTCTCTATTACGCCAGTTACGATTAGTAGAATTGCAGCTTTTAGGAAGGCTGGATTTAGAATTGCCCTTGATGATTTCGTGTTAAAGAAGGAACATCGACGCTATGTAGATCAATTGTTCAAGCTAGTTAATATTATAAAGGTGGATTTCCTTAATACAAATGTCATTGAACGCCGGCGTATTGAAACAATAATTCAGGATTATCCCCATGTATCATTGCTCGCAGAGAAAATTGAAACGGAAGAAGAGTTCCAGGATGCGAAAGCTAGGGGCTATGCACTATTCCAAGGCTACTTCTTTGCAAAACCTGAAATTATTAAAAGTCGTGAGATTCCATCAAATATTGCTTTACATTTTCATGTCATCCAGCAGTTGGGATCCCCATATGCTAATATCGAAAAAATTTCTGAACTTATTGAACATGATGTTTCTTTATCATATAAATTCCTTCGTTATATCAATTCGCTTTCCTTTGAGATCCCGAACAAAATCCATTCTATTCGTCAAGCAATTGTGCTGATGGGTATTGATGAAGCGCGTAAGTGGATGCAGGTACTCACACTTCATGATATGGGACAGGGAAATGGGAATGGACGTAATAAGGCACTTGTCGACTTTTCACTTACCCGTGCTAAGCTTTGTGAGGAGATGGCTAAACTCAGAAGAAAGAAAAATGCTGATGAATTCTTCCTTGTTGGTATGTTTTCACTAATTGATGCAATTATGCGGCGTGAACTATCGGATGTACTCTCGTTACTGCCATTGTCTGATATTGTTATAAAGACTCTGTATGGAGAGATTACGGAAATTACAAATTACTTGGAGTTGGCCAAGGCAATGGAAGAGCTAAAACTAGAGGATATTAAGCGTTTATCCAAAGAGATTGGTATTAGTGAAGCTGAACTTAGCGTTTGTTCACTTGAAGTCCAGAAATGGGTAAGCTACTTTGATTGAAATTATGATCACATCAGGCTCTTTTTCCCGTATATATGGGGGGAAAGAGTCTTTTTTTGGGGAAAGTTCGTTGACAATTTGTCAACATATGAATATACTTGCACCTAGCAATCTGCGTAACTAATAATATCTAATCTAACTGGAGGCGTGTGAGTGGGTACGGGGGCGAAGCTTAATCAACTTTTGAAGGAGAGTAAAATGTCAATGCGAGGTCTTGCTCGTGAAACGGGTATTGATGCGTCAACCATTTCTAGGCTAGTTAATGGAAAACGTCAACCGACATTAGAGCATTTACGTCTAATCTCTGCTAGCTTGCATGTGCCGATAGCCTATTTTCTTGAAGGTGAAGAGCATTTAGATAGTGCAGGATCGGTCGGGGAAGCAATGGACCATCTGCTTGCAGAAAATCTAGTGCCTATGCAAGAGATAGAGGAGAGGCTTGAAGCTTGCAGATGTGATGCGGAAACTGAAGCAGGACGTCAGACTATTTTGGAACAATTTGAACAGAAACTTAAGGAGATTTCCGGACAAGGGTCGTTCCTTGAACGGTTAAAATATTTCTATAATAGATTTACGGAGCGGAATGGTTCGAAAAGAGAACTTATGCTGATCGGCAGCGTACTGCTTTACTTTATTCTGCCGTTGGATGCAATGCCGGATTATTTATTTCCAGTCGGTTATATTGACGATGCGATTGTAGCACAGATTGTTTCTAGAAAACTTATAAAAGAATAAGGTGAATTCATTTGAGATCAAGAAAAGAACGTGAACATCAAAAAAGAAAAAAAGGGAAGTTTCTAAGAGGTTTCCTGCTGCTTGTTCTTCTCCTTGTTGCAGTTGCGGCTGTTTTCGTAGTGATGCAATATAAACAGGGACTATCAGAGGCCAAAGATGGTGATTACAAAAACGATGGAGAACAGTTTGGCAAATTTGATGGAGAGACACCAAAGTCTGGTGAAATTAAAACTTTGCTAATTGGAAATGATTCTCGTGGTGAGAGCAAGGGTGGAGGGCGTTCAGATACATTGATGATCGCCTACTACAATCAGAAGACAAATGAGTCAAAACTTGTGTCAGTTATGCGTGATACGTATGTTGATATACCGGGACATGGCAAGCAGAAAATCAATGCTGCTTTTAGTTTCGGCGGACCAGAATTAGTACGTCAGACAATAAAGCAGAACTTCGATGTTGACATTAATTACTATGCTGTTGTAGATTTCTCAGGATTCCCTAAGCTGATTGATCTGCTTGCACCGGATGGAATTACAGTTGATATCAAGCAACAGATGTCATACGGTATTGCCATGACACTGAATCCTGGTGTGCAGACTCTTCACGGTGATAAATTACTCGGTTATGTTCGATTCCGTCACGATGCAGAGAGCGATTTCGGCCGAATAAAGAGACAGCAGGAGGTACTTTCTAAAGTGAAGAGCCAGGCACTGCGTGCGCAGAATATTGTGAAACTGCCGAAACTGCTTGGGCTTGCCGATCCTTATGTAGATACAAATGTAAGCAATGGTACTTTGCTATCGATGGGGAAGAACATGCTTATGAAGAAGTCTGAGGGGATGGAGACAATGAGCATTCCTATTCAAGGTTCTTTCACAGATTTACGTACAGACGTCGGGCTTGTGCTAAATGCAGATCTTGAGCAAAACGGAAAAGCACTGCAGGATTTCCTCTCAAGCAGCAAGCAATAGACTTCAAAACAGATAAAGAGGTGTTTCCTGATGAACAAACAACAATGGGATGAGAATTTTTCAGATGATGATTACGTATATGGGGAGAAACCAAATGCATTCATAGAGCAAATGAGCGATTTGCTTAAGCCACAATCAGAAGTTGGTTGTTTTGCTGAAGGTGAAGGGCGGAATGCGGTTTATCTAGCAAGAGAGGGGCATACTGTCACCGCCTATGATTATTCGACTGTTGGTTTGAGAAAGACGAAGGAACTAGCAGTTCGCTCCGATGTTAATGTAGAAACCGTTCTCATGGATCTAACAAGGCAACAGCCGACTCCGAAGAAATATGACGCAGCTATTATGGTTTTTGGACATGTTTTTAAAGAAGATCAGCGATTTCTCTTCGATGGGTTGATTCGTACAGTGAAGCCTGGGGGCTTTCTAATCGCAGAAGTGTATTCTGTAGAACAATTAAAGTATGGTACTGGGGGACCACCGGATTCGAATATGCTTTATGATCCTACTGAGCTGCTCGATTGGATCGAGGGCCATGAAGTACTCCACTTCTATTATGGTGAAGCAGAGCGGCGTGAAGGTAAGCGGCACACGGGTACTGGACATGTCATCCAAATTGCTATACATATAGATGACGAGATAAAAGCATAAATCCTTCTTTACTGGAAGTTCTTAAGTAACTGCTGTATGGTAATGAAAAAGCCATTCATGCAGGGGGAGAAGTCTTTGGAACAAAAGAATTACTTGAAGCAGACAATTGAGCTTGCTCTAGAGAATACGAATAAAAAAAAGGCACAGCCATTCGGTTCTGTTATTGTTAAGAATGGCGAAGTAATTGCTACTGGTGTGAACGAGATAGCGGCGTGTAATGATCCTACGGCACACGCAGAAATTCAAGCGATCCGAAAAGCTTGTGCAAAATTAGGTACACCCGAATTAGCTGGATGCACAATGTACGCAAGCAGCCGTCCGTGTCCGCTCTGCGTTGAGGCAATAGGTTGGGCTAATCTGGATGCTGTATACTATGCCGCTTCATTCGAAGAGGCTGGAGAAGCCGGGTTCGAACCGTCCGCTAATTGGACAAATCCTTTTAAGCGCATTGATATGGAAGGCGATCAATTGGTGCCTTTTGAGAAATGGCTTGAAATAAAAAAATGACTTTGAAAATCCTGAGCTGGAATGCAGCTCAGGATTTTTCTTTATGTTTATACAATTTTACCCTGGGGTATGAAACATATCAGTAGCAGGAGCTTTAAGCTGTTTTATATCTAATAAGGGGGGAACCATGGATAAATATAAAGATAAGAAGCATTTATTTAGTAATAAAAATAAAGAAAACAGGATAGAAAAAGAGGATATTACCGTTGTGGATTCTAAAATGGCCAAGAAGGCTGTTTTTGCAGCTGGTGTCGGCAACGCAATGGAATGGTTTGATTTTGGGATTTATTCTTATCTTGCCGTTATTTTAGGAAAAGTCTTCTTCCCTGATCTCTCCGGTACGACACAGCTTGTCTATACTTTTGCTACCTTTGCAGTGGCATTCCTCGTCCGCCCATTTGGCGGTATGTTTTTCGGGATGTTGGGTGATCGCCTTGGACGTAAGAAGGTGCTCTCAATTACACTTATCATTATGGCACTCGCTACTTTGAGTATCGGTTTAATTCCGAGTTATGAATCAATTGGGATTACGGCCTCAATCTTGTTGCTTGTGGCACGTCTTGTTCAAGGTTTTTCTACAGGCGGTGAATACTCTGGTGCGATGACGTTTATTGCGGAATCAACTCCTGATAAGAAACGCGGTTTCATGTCGAGTGGTCTTGAAGTTGGAACACTTGTTGGCTATATCGCGGGTGCAGGACTCGTTACACTTCTTACTTTTATCCTTGGTGATGATAAGATGCTTGCTTGGGGCTGGCGTATTCCATTCCTGATAGCAGCACCAATCGGTTTTATTGGTTTATATCTGCGTGTACATTTAGAAGAAACACCTGCTTTTAAAGCCATGGAAGAAGAACAAAGTGACGAGCGGGAACATGTTTCGATGAAGGACATTCTTGTGTATCATAAACGTCCATTACTGATTGGTATGGCACTTGTATGTTTCTATAATATTATTGACTATATGGTCCTTTCCTATATGCCGTCTCATCTGAGCGCTGTTCTCGGTTATGGTGACAAAAAAGGGCTGCTCCTCATTCTAATTGTCATGTTCGTGATGATACCGATTGTACTTACAATGGGATATATTAGTGACCGAGTTGGGATTAAGAAGATTATATTGGGTGGCCTTATCAGTATGTTCATATTGGCATTGCCAGCTTTCTACTTAATCGGCAGTGGTAACAACTGGCTTGTGTTCTTAGGGTTAATGGTTCTTGCTATTATACTTGCCTCTTTCCAAGGGACGATGCCTGCCCTTCTCCCATCGCTGTTCTTTACAGACGTAAGGTACGGCGGGCTTGCCATTACGTATAATATCTCAGCATCACTCTTTGGAGGTACAACACCGCTCGTTGTTTCTGGATTGATCAGCTATACTGCCAGTAGAATGGTACCCGCATATTACTTGATGGCTGCCGCAGTAATTGGTCTCGTCGTTGTTATTTTCTTTTTCAAAGAAACTTCAGGCAAAGCACTGCGAGGATCGCCTCCTGCTGTTGAAGAAAAGTCAGAGGTTCATCAAGTATATAAGGAAACACAAGATGAGTTATGGTGGGAAGAAGAACGAGAAGAAATTGATAAGAAGATGGAAGAAGGATAGTTTTACAACAAGCTGTTCCATTGCTAATTGCAGATGGAGCGGCTTGTTTTTTGTTCAGATAATATTTAAGGGCAGGTCATAAAATTATGTTCGTCCCCATAATATGTGACAAGGAATGGTAAAGGGGCGAGTTGCATGAAGAAGGCGCGTAAGGTCATTTTATGGGGAGCAGGTTTGTTTGCCCTTGCTTTTCTGATTCAATATCCAATACAGAAGACTGATTCTATGTGGAACTCATGGTCCTTGCCGCTGTCAGGCAAAACAATTATCCTTGATCCGGGGCATGGTGGTCCAGATGGTGGAGCGGTTGGCCATGATAAAACAGAAGAGAAGAAAATCACGCTGCTTCTCGCTAAAAGATTGCAGGATTATTTGCAGCAATCTGGGGCCCTTGTGTATATGACGAGGGAATCGGACAAGGATCTTGCAAGTGATTCAACGAAGAGGATTGCCCAACGGAAATCGGAGGATATTCGTAACCGTTTAAAGATGATCGATGATAAGAAAGCGGACTTTTTTATTACTATTCATTTAAATGCCCTGCCGAACAAGCGCTGGAAAGGGGCACAGACCTTTTATTATCCGAGTTTCGATGAGAATAAGGTGATGGCAACTTTAATTCAAGATGAAATCAAGCGCAATTTAGATAATACGAATCGGCAACCACTCAGCATTCAAGGTATTTATTTATTGAAGCATGCTAAGGCTCCTGGGGCACTGGTCGAAGTCGGCTTCCTATCCAATCCCGATGAACTGAAAATGCTGAAGAGCGAAGATTACCAGGAGCAGATGGCTGGTAGTATTTATAATGGTGTACTGCGCTATGTTACAGAATCAAAAGAGAAGACTGATAAGCTGTCCAAATCTGAGTAGGTCTGATAGGCGAGCGCTTCAACCTGCAATTTCACAGAATTGTGTTATACTTCCTGTATAGAAATGAGTCTGGCATGAGAAACGTATCAAGCGATTTTATTAAAACTTGAAAATACAAACTTGCAGGCCGGGCGCAGTATTAAAAGGGGACGGTGGACACAATTGCTTACTAAAGATGAAGTAATCGAATTGCTGAATCCTGTGAAGGATCCGCATTTGAAGGTAACATTGAAGGAAACGGGCGGCATTGAAGATATACGCGTGAAGCCAGAGAAGCAACATGTTAGTGTCAAAATCGCACTAGCGAAGCCTAATACTGCAGAACAGATGCAACTTCAGCAGGAGCTTGTAGAGATTTTAAAGAAGAGCGGTGCTTCAACGGTTGGTCTTCGTTTCAGCGAGTTATCTGAAGAAGTGCTTAATAAATTCCAAGGTACAGAGGAGAAGAGTGAACCGCAAACATTGCTCAATTCTCCAAACCCTCCTAAATTTATTGCAGTTGCGAGTGGTAAAGGCGGTGTTGGAAAGTCAACGGTAACTGTTAACCTAGCGATGGCGCTCGCACGTCTTGGTAAGAAGGTTGGTATCATTGATGCGGATATTTATGGCTTTAGCATTCCTGATATGATGGGGATTGAGAATCGCCCTGCTGTAGAGGGCAATAAAATTTATCCGGTTGAACGTTTTGGCGTGAAAGTAATTTCTATGGGCTTCTTTGTAGAAGACAATTCACCGATTATCTGGCGCGGACCGATGCTTGGCAAGATGTTCAATAGTTTCTTTAAAGAAGTGGAGTGGGGAGAACTAGATTATCTGTTGCTTGATTTGCCACCAGGTACGGGTGATATGGCAATGAACGTTCAAGAAACATTGCCTGCATGCAAGGAGATCATCGTGACCACACCTCACCCAACAGCTGCATTCGTTGCTTCGCGTGCGGGACAAATGGCGATTAAAGCAAAGCACGAAATTCTCGGTGTTATTGAGAACATGTCTTACTTCGATAGTAAGAAAACTGGAGAGAGAGAGTATATCTTCGGTAGAGGCGGCGGAGACAAGCTGGCAGAAGTACTGGATACAGTTGTTATTGGCCGACTGCCTATTCAACAGCCATATGAGGATGAAGATGAATTTGCGCCTTCAGTCTATCAAGAAGATCATCCACTAGGCATTGCCTATAAAGAGATTGCGGCTGAGATTGCAGATCATCTAGAATAATGAATAAACGCTTGGAATCCATAAGGGTCCCAAGCGTTTTTTTATGGAGCGGATTATTTGAATTACTTTTCTTTTTTCTTAGATGCATCTTCTACGGCCTTTGTCAGCATATCATGGACCTTCTTCTGAAATGCTGGTGTCTCGAATGTTTGTATCATTGTCTCATCGAGGTGGGAGCGGAATTTTTCGCTTTTCATTACTCCAAGCATCTGCTCCTGCATTTTTGGGTTTTGCATGAGTTCGAGCATTTGTTTCTGATATTCAGGATCATTCATAAGTGCTTTCATCATTTTCTTCTGTTCATCTGCCATTGACTTAGCGAAATTCGCTTTGAAATCAGGATCCTTGAACAAACTCGCCCACATTTCTTTCCCTTTATCAGAAGTGAGTGCGTCTGCTATTGTCTTTTTTGTATCTTCGGAATTCATTACAAGCTGTTCTTTTACCTTTTTATCGGTTATCACTTCAGAAAGTGTCTTCTTTCCTTCGTCAGTCTGCAAAATGTCGACAACCATTTTCTTCGTGGAATCGTATGAAGCGTTTTGTCCACTCGTTGGTTCATCACTGCAGGCACTAAGTAAAAGGATCATAGTTGCTAGCAGCAAAAAGGACATACGTCGCATAACCCATCCTCCTTCCTAATCTTAATATGAAAAACTTCGGCATAAAATATGCAAGCAAAGACAGAAAAAGCAGATAGGTCATGTTAGAATGAATATATAAACAATTAAGATATATAAAGGCGGGTGGAAGAGTAATGACGAGCCGCAAACTGGTCGGACTCTTTTTTAAAACGTTGCTGCTTGGGGGAGTAGCGGGTCTTCTGGCAAGTTTTATTGTGGAGTGGGATCAATATGCAAAGGTAATGAGTCCATTTAATGCAATGGAGACGTTAGGCTTAATCGTATTCTTTACAGGATTGGGGCTTGTGTTTAGTGCAGTGAGCCAAACTGGCTTTTTTGCTTATTTATTCATTAACCAATTCGGTCTTGGGATATTCCGTTCATATTGGAGATTGGTTCAAATCGTATTAGTCATTTTCGTTGTATTTGATTTAGTTTATTTTCCTTACCAGGAGGCAAAAGGTTCCAAGCCACTATATTTATTTATTCTGATGTCGGGGGCTATTCTGCTGTATGGACTGATTGTCGCCAAAATTAAGGAGAAGCAGACAAATCGCACGGCTTTCGTTCCGGCTCTTTTTCTTATGATTGTAATGACGACGCTTGAATGGGTGCCAGGGCTTAGAGTGAGTGGGTATGACTATGCTTTTCTAATGATTATCCCGTTGCTTGTTTGCAATACATATCAGTTACTCATGCTTCATAAGCTTTCGCGCAAGGAAAAGGGTAAGGTACCAGTAAAGAAAACATCTAATGCAAAGGTAGCAAAAGCTTAGAAAGAGAAAGGACCCTGCAGATTCACTGGCAGGGTCCTTTCATTTAATCGACTAATTTGGATTTTGCTTCAGCTTGGCGAATCATTTCACTAATGACGACAAGCCTAAGCCCTTTATTTTTAAGACCGGGAAGGATGGTTTCTAACGCTTTCTCAGTCTGCTTGGCCGAGTCGGAGGCGTGAAGCAGTACGATATCTCCATTGGATGTCTCGCTCATGACGTGATCAATGAGTTGATCAGTCCCTGGATTTTTCCAGTCGTTTGGATTGATACTCCAGTGGATGACTGTAAAGCCCATTCCTTCAGCTAGTTTAATTACATCTTTATTAAAATGTCCATTAGGGGGGCGAAGCAAATTGATTTCTTCCAAACCTAACTTATCAAAAAGCTCCTTTGCCTTAATCAAATCAGCGCGAACTTCATCAATTTCTTGATCTAGATAACTTTTGTAACTGTAGCCCATCATACCGAGTTCATGTTTCTCGTCAATCATTCGCTTTACTATATCTGGATGACGCTCCGCCCATTCGCCGCTTAGAAAGAAAGTAGCCTGTACTTTTTTCTCCTTCAACTGATCGAGTATGCCTGTTGCTTTATGATCTCCCCAGCTAATATTGAATGTAAGTGCGGCTGCTTTTTCTGCTTTGTTTCCTTTAGCCAATGCTGCAGGAGCTTGATCAAGAAATACAGCTAAGCTCCCTCCGCGTTCAAACCAGACGAGTGTTGCTGCGAACATTGCAAAGAACACAACAACGAGCCATCGCTTCCATCTTCTCCATTGCCATACATAAAAGTGCTCCATCTCATCTCTCCTCTGTCCGTTGCAAGATATAAAGAGTCCCTTCTTATATATATGAATAGTTATTCTAGATATTCATTTAGGATAAATAGAATTATTTTTATTAATAGAGGATAATTGAATGAGTGAAGTGGGTATATTAAGTTAGCAGTCACAATTGTTTTAGTTACTAATGGGGATGTAGGAGATGCGTGTTGGAAATACATACAATCGCGGATTCCGATTTAGAGTCTGGTGAGGTGAAGAATATGCTTGGTTTGCTAGTAAATGCAGTTGAACAGAGAGAATTGGAGTATATGTTTAAACGCGAGCTTGAGGAAGTACTGCTCGATCTTGAAGATCCGCGTATTGACAACCTTGTAAAGGATACAATGAAAGAACGATATAAAATCGTTTTTCAATTATTGAGGCGTGTCGCAAGCGAGGATGATTGTTTGAAGTACATGCCAAGGAAGATGGATATCCAATAGAAGTATTAATATTAACGAGATAAATGAAGATATGCAGTATGTGCAGCATATCTTTTTTTGCCTTTTCAAAAGAAATGTCGAAAATACTATTGACCCATGATTTTATACATGGTATATTTATTTTCGTTGATAACACAGCGGATTGCTTGAAAGCATCACAGAAAACATTTTGAAAAAAAGATGTTGACGCTGAGTTGAAAACATGATATTATAAATCTTGTCGAAAAAACGACAGGTTAACAAAAACAAAACAAACTTTGATCTTTGAAAACTGAACAAACAACCATTTATGTCAAGATTAAAACGGTTTACCGTTTTAACTTTAAGAAGCTAAGACATCATCTTCGGATGATTTGAAACAAACTTTTTTGGAGAGTTTGATCT
>Ga0153999_1000131_pt1 | contig 39187 bp, 35 predicted proteins | sample TSNC083MetaG_FD_104675 | JGI IMG/M metagenome (GOLD analysis project Ga0153999, IMG submission 104675) | Attine ant fungus gardens microbial communities from North Carolina, USA - TSNC083 MetaG | ecosystem: Host-associated > Fungi > Mycelium > Unclassified | place: USA: North Carolina, Lumber... | reverse complement strand
GCTGATGCCGTATTTACAGTACCAGCGCACAGCCCAGAGGATGATGTCACGCTGAAAATGGCGGCCTTTGAATGGGTTCATGTGCTGCTCCGTCAGCAGAAGGTGACGATGAGTTTATCATCTTCAGATTTTTGCAACAGTGCCAAATGAATTACATATGAAGAATAGGGTGTTAAAGGCCGCCTTTATCGGGCGGCGTTCTTATTATTCAACTACAACTATAATGTCACCTGTTTCAGATGACCCCATATCCACATCCATGCTGATCAGGTCATAATATCCCGGATAGCTGCTGACATGCTGGTAGCCGATCTGAGCCGTCCAGTTAGCTACATCATTGCTCAATGGATAAGTGAAGCCAACTGAAGGTTCCGGCTGGGTATATTTATCCGATTCAGGGAGTTCTTCAAGTACGGACACGAATGAATCAAGAATTAACTTCCAGTTATCCGGGACGGGGGTCACCCCATCATATAAATTTCTAAATCGCTTCAAGTCATCAGAAACCCATGCACAGGGAACAATATCATTAGTGTTGTAGACTCGCAGGAAATTACTCTGATAAATATCCTTTTTTTCCCCATCCGTATTGAACACTTTAGCTGAATAATCGGTAAACGACTTACTCCCTGCAGTCGGTGCTGCGAAAGTGCAGCTATGAATTCTGATGTTTTTTTTCTCAGGCTCCAGAGGTTCTAAAGCATTAAAAGTTGACTTAAAGAAAAGTGCCATTGTTGATGCCAGACACCCGCCAAGACTGTGACCTGTGAATGTGACATCAAAACCGTTTCCACATTCGGATTCAATATCATAAATAAAGTCAAATAGTGTTACATTAATTCCTGGCTTGTTATTACTTTTTCTATCAATAATTGCTTTTAAAGCTACGGAGGCGCCTTCGGATATTTTTAAGCCTGAGGGGGCCTGAGAGTCAACAATGTTCCACTCAACCTGATCTATATCAAGATCCTCAAGTATGTTGACTAAAGACTCTGTTCCTCGGATTGCGACTCTGTAATCATCTTTAGCGTTAATATTTCTGGCCATATATATCACATGATCATCAGTTCTTTTTTCACCAGAGGAATCATCAGTCACTTTAAGTACGGCAGGGCCCCATACTATTTCAAATATCTCGTTAAGTAATTTGCTGCGTTTAAAAGACTCAAGGATATATTTATAAATTTGCAGTGATGTTGCATCATTAAGTTTTTTTCCACTGCCTGCAACATAACTCAATGCCAAATTCTGTTCAATTTGTTCTGTGGTAAACATCTGATAAACCTCAGTTCTCAGTTGATGTGGAGTAATCAACTTCGCTGCATTACGTTTAACAAAAGCACAACCACTCGACACTTTTTTCATTTTTACAACAAAAAATGATTTATCTCAATAAATAGTCGACTATAAAAATAATCACATTCATGTGTTCTACTTAGGTTTGCCAGATTTTTTCCGCTTCTTCTCAATTTTCTCTATCACGTAAATACACGCTCTGTACTTTGCTGGAAATTCTTATTTTTGCCCGCTGACACCAATCTTGTACCGCTGAAGGTAGGAAAAAAAGGTACGCCGGCCAACACCTGTCAGTTCACAAACCTCGGCCGCCGTCTTAACTGAATTTTTATACAAAATTCTGGCGTTCTCCAATTTGTCAGAATCGGTTCGTGGACGACCACCGCTTTTACCTCTGGCTTTAGGGACAAAAAACCGCGCCCTGTTGCTGTGCTGATATCGATATTTTCTCTGAGCGAAACCAGATTGATTTGCCGCGCGTCCAGTTGCTGGCTGGTTTGCAGCATATCAAGCAATGAGCGTGTCATTCGGTTCAGCTTGGTCACCACCAGAATATCGCCTGTGCGTTGATGCCCCAGCAATTCCTGGAAATGCCTGGGTAAAGGTCGAGGCATATCTCTGTACACCCTGATTGCGAATTATGTCGCCGTGAATGCTAAAAATATTGGTCTGAATGAGTACGAAGGTCACTCGCTTTACGACATGATCTACGACAACAAAACGGATATCGATATCCATATCCATATCCATATCCATATGCACCGGCAAACCAAATGTAAAATCACACCCTGTTAGTATTATTTTGTTTATCTTGTATTTGCTATTTCTTGGGTTTTCATAAACCTACCCTTAATAAGACCGTTTAATTAAATTGAATGATCTTAAAAGGAGTTTATGCTTAACCTCAATTGAAAATTCAATACCAAAGTCAATTATAATGAATTTAATATAAATAAATCAACAATTTAAATATATATGAGTGATTTATATGATAATTTTTGGGTATTGATTAGTGGTTTTTAATTGTTGAATTCTATTGTAACACTGATTCTTATCGATGTTGTAAATCAACTTCTGTTGAGTAAGATTATTTAATCAACGCTGGAGCGTTTTATTGGACTGGGAGGTATTATGCTCAGATGTAAACCAAGAACGGACATTGAGCATGAAAGTTACCAGTTGTATCGGGAACAGATTATTTACAGAGTCCGTGAGTACGGATTCGTGGAGATTTCCGAAATCCTGAATTTTCTTAAATATATTTGTCACTCAAGGCTGGATGATAGCGACTATCTTTATATCAGGAGTAAACTTGGAAAGTGCCTGGATATAAATGATGACCATAGTGAGTACTTTATACCTCTCCGAGAGCTGGCAACGGAGTTGGACTGTTTGGTTCACTATTGGAAATAATGCTTTCTGAACGCTGAGCTGAGCTGAGCTGAGCTGAGCTGAGCTGAGCTGAGCTGAGCTGTTATAATTTTAGGTCAAGAAACTAAGTTTATCATTGTGTTTTTTTGAATATCTATTCATAAATATTCAAAGCACAATACAACAATCAGGTCTTTATTGTAGGTACTGGTATTGCAGCACGTTTTATTACCGCCTCAGTAGCTGCAAGAAAGAGGTGCAATGATAACGCTAAACAGTTATTGACTTTCATACTCTTCACATTAAACAGAAGAGATATCCACAGCTCTCTTGTTAGCAGGTGATGTCTTGAGGAATTTTTTATGAAAAGATTATTATTGCTTTCCTGCATTTTGGCTGGGGCGGTTTTATCTAATTATTCTTATGCTGATGGCGGTGTTTCAATACATGCTACTCGTATTATTTATCCACTCACGGCTAAGCAAAGCAGTGTTTCTGTAGTTAACTCTTCTGGTGCTGATTCTTATCTGATCCAGTCTTGGGTTGAAGATCCGCTCGGTCATAAAAGTTCCGACTTTATCGTTACGCCGCCGCTTTATGTCAGTGGTCCGCATAATGAAAATACCCTTCGGGTTATGCTTATGAATACCAACTTACCCAATAATAAAGAGTCCCTTTATTATTTCGTGGTGAAAGCTATACCGGGTGAGAAAGAGAACGCAGGAAATGAATCAGGCAAAGTATTAAAAATAGCCGCAGCGAGCAGAATAAAACTGTTCGTCAGACCAGAGTCATTGCTGGGTCCTGACGGTGAATCTATCTCTCATTTGAAATTTCACCTGCAGGGCAATTGCGTACAAATAAGTAATCAGACGCCTTATTACTTTACGCTAACGAAAATTAGTATCGGTGGTTATCAATTGAAAGACGTTATGGTTCCGCCTCAATCCAGCGTATCAGAACAGTTCAGTACGACTACCGAAGGTCAGGTGACATTTCACGTCATTACTGATTTTGGTTCAGTAAGCAAATCCTACACCGCGTCACTTTCGAAATAATGTCAAATTTGTTATTTCATTCTGGAATTTTAACTATGGCGTGCACAAATGTATTTTATTAAGGAAGTATTTCCCATCAATAAAATGTCATTGTTTATAATGTGCATCTTTTCAGGATTTACTTTCGCAGATGGTGTGCATTTTGATACGTCAATGATTGATACTGATTCCGGAACCGTGGCAGATCTATCTGTCTTTGAAAAGAATGGAAATCAATTGCCGGGTGAATATCTTGTCGATATATATTTGAATGGCAAATTCATCAGTCAAAGAAAAATTGCGTTTCAATCCCGCGAAAGTGTGGTCGGAAAGGGTAATACTCCGTCTGACAGTCATGACCAGACGGGGCTCGCCGCCTGCATTGATAAAAGCCTTCTGGAAGAAGGTGGCGTGAATATTTCGCAGTTCCCGTCCCTGATGTCTCTGCCTGCGGGTCAGTGTGTCATTCCTGAAAAGGTTATTCCTCAGGCTTTCACTGATTTCGATTTTGGTCAGATGCGCCTGAATATCAGCGTCCCTCAGGCCAGTATGCAGTTACAGTTCCATAACTGGGTGGCACCCGAACGCTGGGACGACGGTATTAATGCTACGTTCCTCAACTATCTTTTCAGCGGCAGCAATAATTACGGGCGTTTAGGCGGCAGTCGCAGTGACTATCTTAATTTAACCACCGGGATCAACATCGGGGGATGGCGACTGCGTGATAACAGCACGTGGAGCGACAGTGAGAGTCGCTATGGGAGTCAGAGTCGCTGGGCCCATCTGAGTACTTATGCCCAGAAAGCGATCATTCCTCTTCGCAGTGAACTGACGATTGGCGACAGTTCGACTGAAAATGACATTTTTGACTCTGTATCTTTTCGTGGTGCCAGGATGGCGACGGAAGACAGCATGTATCCGGACAATATGCGTGGCTACGCGCCTGAAATTAAGGGGATGGCTTACAGCAATGCCCGCGTGAGCGTCCGGCAGAACGGTGCAGAAGTGTACCGTACATCTGTTTCTCCGGGACCTTTTGTTATTAAAGACCTTTATCCGATGACTTCAGGCGGTGATCTTGAGGTCAGCGTCACCGAAGCCGATGGCGTTATCCGGACTTATACAATTCCCTATTCCTCTGTACCGCTGCTGCAGCGGCAGGGATCCCTTCGCTACACACTCACGGCAGGGCAGTTTCGGAGTACCAGCTCACGGTTTACTTCGCCACGTTTTTTACAGGCCACGGCAAGGCTGGGTCTGCCGTTTGATATCACCACTTACGGGGGGACTCAGCTTGCCAGCAACTATATTGCCCTCGCAGTTGGTGCTGGCGTCAACATGGGGTCTCTTGGGGCAGTATCGGCAGATTTGACACACGCCCGCAGTACGCTGAGTAACGGAAAAATTTATCTGGGTGAGTCTGTACGGCTTCTTTATGCCCGTTCGTTGGCTGTGACCCACACCACCCTTCAGATTGCCGGCTATCGCTACTCCACCAAGGGCTTTCATACCCTGGAAGAGACCGCGCTGAGACGCATGTCTGGCTGGCTTTATGATACGGATACGCTTGATCCGACAGGAAAAACAGTAAAACAAAACTGGATCAACTATTACGATCTTCATAACAGCCGTAAAGACAGATTTCAGGTCAACCTGACCCAGCGTCTGGGAACCTATGGATCCCTGTTTATTACCGGCAGCAGTCAGCGCTACTGGCAAAGTTCCGAAAAAACGCGGATGTGGCAGATCGGCTTTAATAGCAACTGGGGAGAGAGCAGTTACAGCATTTCCTACAGCTACAACCATGTCGGCATGCAGCCGGGTGCTGACAAAGTGACATTCCTGACAGTCTCGTTGCCACTGGACATGTTCATGCATCACGGTACCTCGTCGAATGCCGTCTGGGCAATAGCCAGTACCACGACCGGTGACACCGGTAACACATACCAGGCGGGACTGGCCGGGACGGCCCTTGAAAACAATAATTTCGACTGGGATGTTTCGCAGGGTGAAAGTCACTCAGGGTCGGCAAACGTGGCGTACCGTGGTGCCTATGGCAGTGCATCGGCCGGATACAGTTACAACCGCGATTATCGTCAGTTACGTTATGGCGCAGCCGGTGGTGCGCTCTTACATGCGAATGGTCTGACGCTGGGGCAGCATCTGGGGGAAACGAATGTGCTGATTGCGGCACCGGGAGCCGCCAGCGTTCCCCTCGAAAACGGGTCCGGCGTGCGTACGGACTGGCGAGGCTATGCCGTTATGCCTTATGCCTCAATCTACCGGAAAAACCGGGTCGCCCTGGATGTTAACCAGTTGGATGATCACACCGATATTGATAACGCCGTCCGTCAGGTCGTACCGACACGCGGTGCTATCGTCCTTGCCCGCTTCAGCACTCATACCGGCGCACGGGTGATGATGACGCTGACGCATGCCGGAAAACCGCTGCCCTTCGGCTCCACGGTGACGGCAGATGGCCGCAGCACAATTGTGGGCGAGCAGGGCGAAGTTTATTTCTCCGGGCTGAATCAGCGCGGGGTGATGAATGCAAAATGGGGGAAAGGCAGCGAACAGCAGTGTTCCGTTCATTATGCGCTGAGTGAGCATGATATGCGTGCTCCTCTGGTTAGGGTGAGTCAGGCCTGCGAATAAATGCCAGCGCTCACTCTATAGGGAAAAATTTCCAACTCTATCTCTTGGTTTCATAAGGAAACAACTATGTTAAGCATGACAAAAAACCTGACCGTTGCTGGCGCCGTTGCCATGGTATTTGCTGGCTGGGGACCCCAGGCACAGGCCGCCACGGCAGATGCCTCATCAGCTAATGTCGTCATCACAGCAACCGTCACTGCCAAAACCTGTACGCCAGGCTGGTCTGCCACTGATGGTGTGAAAGTTGACCTTGGTAAGGTTGCCTCCTCCGACATGGCAAACAAAGGGGATATCGGGGCACTGAAACCGTTTACCCTGGCACTGACCGACTGTGATGCGGGTGTGACCAATGTGGAGGTCACGTCCTCCGGAAACCCAGATAGCACCGATACTGACGCGTTTGCCAATGGGGCAACAGGGGACAATGCGGCGACAGGGGTGGCCGTTACGCTTTTTGGTGGCCCGTCGCAAAATACACAACTGACCCCGAGTTCGAAAAACGCCGTGACCTATCCGGTCAATGCGACAACTCACGCTGTCGATATGATGTTTATGGCCAAACTCGAAAATTCAGGTCTTAAAGACGGTATTACTGCCGGAAACGTAAGCAGCAACGCCACCCTATACATGACCTATGAATAAGGGCACGTCCGGCTGGTAACTTTAACTTATCAGTGGAAGCATCTCAGGTTGTTCCTGTGGTTGCCTGAAACTTCACTTACGGAAAATACCGTCCCGGAAACAACTGGACGGTATTTTTCTGTACACAGAGTAATGCAATATGAAATATTTATTTCTTCTTTTGCTGTGTGCAGGTGGTATTTTTCCTGCCATAGCAGATACCACCATCAGTGCGCAGTCTGTATCCAAGGCCAGTGATACAAATACGGCGGCCTCTGGTGTCTACAATAATCTTGAAGTGTTAATAACCTATAATGGTTCATCCACCCTGCCTGACTGCATCGACTGGCAAACCACGCTGGAGTGTGTACCGGGAAGTGGCGATTACAACCCGGGCAGTAAGGAGAAGGGAAACTCGTCATGCAGGGCCGCAGCAACAGCGAAACCCAAGTACACGGCTTATTACTTCGGTACCTGTAATCAGGATTATACGCTGACCGCCACAATGCATGGCCACAGCGATAACGGTCAGTGGGTCGCTGATGTGAACCATATTGATACGGTTGTCCCGGCACGCGGGGCTGGCTGCAGTGCGGTAGTAAGAAACCCTGTACATGCAAACCTTACCGCAGGCGGAACGGCAAGCGTTCCACTGGTGACATCTGTTACGGGCAATGGCGGTAGTCTGACCTTCAAACCTTCCGCTATCAGCGATGATCCGCTGTACCACGGCCTGTTACATGACAACAGCGGCCAACCCTCCGTGATGTACGTGGTAACGGGTGGCCCCTGGGATACCGATCACTGGACGGCAACGCTTGGCACGACACAGCTTGAGTTTACAGCCCCAAAGACGGCACAGCCGGGCGATTCGACAGGTAACCTCACGGCCACAATTAGCTGTGATTAAGTGGAGTAATTATAGTGCCATTCAAACACTGAACTTCCAATGTTCAGGAACAAAAGATCGTAAAAACTAATTTTTACAATCTTTTGTTAGTTGCAAAAAGAATATTGGAGCAATTATATTTATAAAATCGATGTGCCGTTCATAAATGGCATTGTAATTATTATGTTTTTCTGAATGCTTTTACATGTCCCAGTTAGTATGAAAGATGCATTTTTGTTAAAAACATAATGATTTATCTGTATAAGAGTTAGTTTTTTTTTGCATGTTCGCATCTAATTTAAACAGGAAAACATTTATGGTCAATAATATTATTACACTCACATCCTCCACGCCGGTGGCACTTCCCGATGGAACTATTCCTCTGACCGCCATCATAGTCTCAGATGGCGCCCCCGTAAGCCAGGCGCAGGTGAACTGGTCCTTCTATCCAGCAAATGTACCCGCATCATTTTCCTATCCATCGCCCACCACGGCATCTGCCGACGGTGTTTCTACTAACGATCTAAGCTGCAGCGCCGCGGAAGCTCTGACCGTGACGGCAGACTATGTCGACAGCGACGGGACGGTGCTGGCGACGGTAACACTCGACGTGGGTTTCTCGGATACCGCACTGGCCGCCCCCATAGTCCCGCAGGCAACTGACGGTATCATTGATGCGAAAACGCTGACACAGGCGGTGCAGGCCATGGTACTGGCTCACACTGCTGACGCCCGGACTGGGGATATTTACCGGTTTTACTGGGGAACCACTGTTCAGGTCCTCAGTCGTATCTATACCGGTACTAATTTCCCGTGGGTGATTGACGTCGGTGCGTCTATCGGAGATGCAACCGCGTTCAGTGACGGGGTTTATGAGGTGTATTACACAATTACAGATACGGCCGGTAACGTGCGTTACTCCCCGCCGCTAATGATTACGGTTAGAGGGGGAACGTACGGCGCGGAATATGACCCGCCGCTGTTCCCGAATATTAAGAATAATACGCTAAATTATAACGAGATGATTAATGACGGTGGTCTGGTTATCCAGGTACCGTACCCGCAGGCCTCACCTGTCAGTGCCAGTGATGTTATTGCGTTTTATATGAAAGTCACGGATACCAGCGGGGGAATGATTAAAGACAACGATAAAGTCGCTGAATATACCGTAACTGAAAGTGATATTACAAGCGGTGTAATCATGACCTTAATTTCGCCGGAATATGTGTCAGATGACAAAGACACCTTTGATGATGTGAGAGGCGTTTTCTATTACACGGTGCAGCATGGCGACACACTCGGCACATCCTACACGAAAAGCATCATTATTGACACGGTACCGCCACATATGGGTGAGTAAGTGACCGAGGGCGGGCGCGTACCATCCGTTCCCGCCTCAGGAGGATATGCAATGAACGGAAAAGAATTGCGGGAGTCGCTTCCGGCCCCGCAGCTGCCTCAGATGTCGTCAGAAAATGTTATCAGTACGCATCAGACGGAAGTCGGAGACGGCGTATTTATCGTTATCACCGAATACACCGATCCGGCAAAAGGGGATTATGTGGAGGTATTCTGGGACAACCAGAGCGTACGGGAAGTCCTGGTTGACGACATGGTCGCCGGCGATTTTCCCACGACGGTCGTCGTAACGGAGGGTATTGGACCCGGAGCTCACACCTGTTACTACAGCGTGAAAGATGCCCGCGGAAATACAAACCAGTCCGCCACTGTTGGCCTGACAATAAGTGATATCACTCCACCGGCAGTTATCTACCCGGCACCCGTCTTTGTGGACGCCATTAGCGGCGTCATTACGCAGGACAGCCTCACGGAGAACGGCGGCACGCACGTTCACGTGAGCCCCTATCAGGGGATCACCGTTGGCGATACGGTTATCCTCTACTGGAACGGGTACTCTGACGGGGTAGAAAACGTGGTCTCTGACGTGCTGAGTGCCGTGGTCATGTAAGTATCCCAGCTTTAGTTCCACACACTTTTTGAGATTTCCGTGTTCTCGGCCATCAGACGGTATTCTTCCGGCGTCAGGTTATTCAGGGATTCATGGGGCCGCTCACTGTTGTATTCATTCAGCCAACGTTCCGTTATTTCCCGTGCTTCATTCAGCGTTCTGAACAGATAAAAATCCAGTATTTCGGTCCGGTACGTTCGGTTAAACCGTTCGATAAACGCGTTCTGCGTCGGCTTACCCGGCTTGATAAATTCCAGCATCACACCATGATCTTCAGCCCATTGTGCCAGAGCTAGTGATATCAGTTCCGGCCCGTTATCCATCCGCATTTTCAGCGGATATCCACGGTTTGCCACTATTTTGTCCAGCACCCTTACAACCCGTTGGGCCGGGATATTCAGGTCAATTTCGATGGCCAGAGCCTCGCGGTTAAAATCAACCACGACGTTGAAGGTCCGAAAACGTCGCCCACATGTCAGGGCATCGTGCATAAAATCAATCGACCAGCTTTGGTTGAATGCTTCAGGCGTTGCCAGCGGAGCCGGATCGCGCACCGGCAGGCGTTGTTTACCCTTACGACGAAAATTCAGTTTTAGCAGACAGTAAATCCGGTGTACCCGCTTGTGATTCCAGACGTGCCCCTGCCTGCGGAGCACCTGAAAAAGCTTCTTAAAACCGTAGCGGGGATAGCGTTCAGCTGCCTCAGTCAGCCTCTGGATCACCGGTTCATCACATCGCATATCCGGTTGATAACGAAACACCGTCCTGCTCAGCGATAACGTCCTGCATGCCTGGCGTATGCTCATCGTAAACTGCGTGGTCAGATAGTCGGCGAGCTCACGTTTTATCGCTGGTTTTAAAGCTTTTTTTCGATGACGTCTTTCAGCGCCCGGCATTCCAGACTCAGATCGGCAAACATCTGCTTCAGACGACGACTCTCGTCCTCAAGATCTTTGATTTTTTTGATATCAGCCGCTTCCATGCCGCCATATTTCGCTTTCCAGTAGTAGTAGCTGGCTTCGGAAATAGCGGCCTCGCGACAGACATCTTTGACGGTCCTGCCAGCCTCGACTGATTTCAGGACGGCGATGATCTGGTGCTCGGTGAATCGGATCTTACGCATAGCGATCTCCTCAGGTGACATAATCAGTATGTCGGAAGATCTCTAAAAGTGAATGGTGCGGATTACAGGGATACTTACAAGGGAGTGGATCAGGAATGGCAGATGAAGCGGGAGATGCTTTCACATGCCTGGACTACCCGCTGGAAAGATATTCCTATCGCATTAATAAACTAGTTGTTTTAACTATTTTAAAAGCTTTATTTGTATATACAAAAGAATATACATGAGTCCTAACAGCACAGGATAATTATACGCCATACGCCTTACACATAATGTATATACAATTGTATATACATTATGTATTTTCAAGCAGTGATTGAGCCAGCTTCTGGATCAATCTATCGTCTTCAAGATAGCAAGCTGCCCGAAGAACGCGCGAACGTGAAACATTTTTGTTTGGAAGCTTTTCCTGAACCTTTTCGACAAGCATCGACAACGCATCATCATCAAGTCCCGTCAGTCGTAAATTCATCTGGCGTCCAGTCGTAATGTTCCGGCGCTCAATTACCCGAGTTACTCCCTTTTTTATACGGTCACTTCTTGCCACCTTCAGCCTCCTCAATTTGCTGAAGAAGTTCTTTCGTGAATGATTTGTAATCACGATATGGTCGCTCGTTTTTTGCGAAGTGCATCACAGGGCGGTGGACATCTGTAGCCTGTTTAAATAACTCACTTTGCCGGATTTCGGTGAGAGCAACCCTGTAGTTTGCTTCACTGATGTATCCGTCGATAGCTTTCTTCATTTTAGAGTGTGATTCATTAACTTTTGTCTTTACAAGTGTATATACAAAATCCTCATTTCGCCTCACCTCCCGCACGACCTGGAATAAATCGTCAATCCCTTTAATAGCACGACGATCCATGTCTACAGGGACGACTATTTTATCTGTTATGAGTAAGGCATTTTCGATACTTAGATCTATAGCTGGACGCAAATCTATAAGGATGAAGTCATATGTGGTTTTGAGCCTTTTAAGACCTTCCTCAAGAATATTCAAACGATGCCGGAAACGTTCTGCACTTCTTGCTTCGACAGCCAGTGTGATATCAGCAGGTATCACATCTAAATTTTGGATTACGTTAGTGCCATCGAGCGCAGGATACACCAGGTTATTGGTATCAAATTTGGGGTCTTCGAATAAATCAGTGATCGTATAATCCTCGTCCCCACGCCCCACGTCATCACTCAAATTACCTTGGTGATCCAGATCAACCAATAGCGTCTTGTAGCCTTGAGCCGCCAGTGCGCAACCTACGGATATGCAACTGGTTGTTTTACCAACTCCACCTTTACTATTAGCAAACGAGATAACATAAGGTTTTTTCACAGAACACCACCATGTATATACAAAGATATATACACAATACACTCATAATCATAAGAGTCAATGTATATACAAAGGTATATACCAATCAGACAAAAAATATATACCTTTGTATATACAAAAATCTCTTAAAACAAGATAATAAAACCTCTACCTCATAAATGCTAATGTATGCGTACATTAGCATTTATGAGGTAGGCAACTAGCCCTCTTCTTTTCTGGATGCTTTAATTTCCACCTGATACAGCCGCTTTACCCGTTCAATTTCGGCCAGCGTTGCCGACCAGTGCTGTCCGGCCGCACGGCGGTATCTGGAGGCCATTTTTTCCACGGCTTCCGGCCTGCTGTCGTCGCTGCGCCGCAGCCGCCCCTTCTCCCCGAAAATTTCCACAATCAGCCACTGACTACCCGTTCTGCCGAACAGGGCATTACATAGTCGCTTCACGGCCAGCGGGGTTAAGTCCGGATCGGGGTCGTATGCGATCGTGGCAAAAATAAAACGCAGCATTTCTGATGTCTTGTAGCGCTTTACCGCCGCCGCCAGACGTGCAGCACGCTGCGGCGCTTCCCACTGGTCGTTACTGTACCCGGCCACTTCTGCCAGATAATCCCTTTCGAGGTTTTCTGCTGTATAACATCTGCCGCCGAGAAACATGCACATGGCCTCTTTCGTTTCATCCCGCATAACTTGAATTCCTGTTAATGCTAATGTATGCGTACATTAGCATTAACAGGTTATCGCCGCAAGCGGCGGGGAATTAGACCCGAGAGATTAAAAAAAATTAATTGAGATTTAGCAAAATTCCATACATCTGCTTTTGCAGCGTTCTGTCTGTTTCCTCCGGCCACCGGGGCGGATCGGTCTGCAGCTGCCTGCGGTTTTACGGGTTCCCGAGCGCGTGGTGTCGTCATCCTCCCTGAGCTCCCTGAACATCGGACAGCCCGCGTCGTGGGGGGTGCTGAACGCCTGCAGGTAAAGAGTGCCGGCATCGGTACGCAGGTTGGCGCTGTTCATCGGCGGCGCATCCTCCCCTTCCACGCAGCTGCAGGCCAGCCAGGTGTCCGTCCGGCGCATTTCGGTCAGCACGTCGAGCGCCAGGGCTTTTTCCTCCTGACTTCCCGCCTCCCGGCGGCCGCAGACTTTCTGTACCGCTGATTCTTCAGCCTCACTCAGCTGCCGGATGAGGCGCCCGCGGGGCGCCCTTTTTTTTACCCGTCGCATGGCCATCAGCCCCGCCTCTGTAAAAGTGTATGAATTCCCCACGGGACCTTAATATAAGGTCATTTCCCCCTGAGCAGGGCCACCGCCTCGGTCCCCGGCATCTGGAACTGCACCCGGTGCCGCGCGGCCACGTCCAGCGCAAACACCTTCGTATACACCTCCGTCGAGCTGATGCTCTTATGTCCCATTAAACTCTGCAGCACCTTCAGCGGAATACCGGCATACAGGATGTGCATGGCATAGCTGTGACGGAACGTGTGCGGTGTTACCGGCACAGAGAACGTCACCCCGTCGGCCGCTGCCGCATCAACCGCTTCGCTTAGCCAGGTACGGACGGTCCGGTCGGTGATCTCCCAGATGCGCGCCTTCTCGGTTCTTCCGGTGCGCTTGTTACGTCGTTCAAGAGGTATTTTCAGCGTGGCCACCATCATCTCCAGCTGGCTGACATAATTCGCATCGGAAAGCGGAACCAGACGATGCGCCTGGCTGCCGGCAGGCGTACGACCGGCCGTTCTGGCCGCTTTTTCCGCCCGTTGCTTGAGTGTGGCCAGCTGCACGAACGGGTATGGTGGCGCCAGGGAAAAATCATTCCGGGTCAGCGCCAGCGCTTCGTTAATACGCGCGCCCGTGTTCCAGAGCGTGGCCAGAAGCATCTTACGGTGCAAATCCGGTACAAAGTGGAGCAGGGCACTGACTTCCGGAGCCAGCAGGTATTTTGGTAACTCGTCCTGCACCAGTGCCATCTGACGCAGAGCCAGTGCAGCCGGGTAGTCAATGGCCACCGGCAGCTGCTGCGGCATAACAACAGGATGGGTGCCAAGAAAGACCGAGAGTGCAGGGACAGTCATGACGCGGTACCCGTTCCCGCCAGGCGCTCCATCCAGGCCAGCGCGGCCAGCGCGTAGTTATCGCCGACGTCAGTCTGTAACTGCCCCTGCTCTTCGAGCCGGCGGCCAACGTCGGCCAGTCGGGACTGGAGGTTCAGAAGCGGGTCAAGGGAGGCAGCAAAGGCACAGGACTGCAGTATGCGCTGTGCAAAGCCGTCCATCACTTCATCTGCGGCCACGCCAGGCCGACGCGGAACAGGACGTTTCAGACCGTCTTTCTCCGACTGCAGCTGCTGGCACAACGTCAGCAGTTCGATCATTTGTTCTCCGGGTGTCCGGTGCATCATGGAGTCCTCTTCACTGTTCATGAAACGCCAGGTGAAGCTCATCGAGCATAATCAGCTCAGGGCGTCCTGAACGGCGTGGGAACATGCGACGCATTTCGCGCGTCAGCTCCTTCTTTTCCCAGCCATACGGGTAAATCACCCTGCCGTTTCTCTCCTCAATATCCAGCGCCCGGGGAGCCGGTCCGGTTGTAATTCGTTCCACTTCCTGCTTCAGACGGTCCCCGCGCCAGCCGTAGGCGGCCAGGCTGCGGCGAATGCGCCCAACCGGGAAACGCGGATCTGAATGCCGGGGAAAAATCAGTTTGCCGTATTCGCCCCGTTTCACGCCTAAGTCTTCCAGCGACTGTTTCACCGTCACGGTTCTGCGGTTGACCCCAATCATCGTTGCATGCGCTGTCTTTTCCATCGTTAACTCTCCTGAACAGATAGTTGAAAATCAGTCTTTAAGAAATCCCGCCAGTCAGGATCATACCGCTGCCTGACGGAACGGCAGAAACGCCTGCATGGCGTCAGCCCGGGAGGTCAGCTCAACAATATCCTGACGCTGCGGGTCCGGCTCTTCATCAACGGTTTCAGTTTATCGCAGGCGAAGCCGCCATCCCCTCATGGGAGGCGCATTCTGGAAAGCCAGAACTCTTCCTTCGGGCGAATGAAGCTCACGACAAACGTAGCAGGCTCCGATCAGGGTGGAGTCCCGTAGCCAGAGCACAGGATATTCCTTCACCAGATGGTCATAGACACACTCAGCGGTATGAAAATAGTTCGCATCCTGATTGCATAAGTCACACACTGTTTTTCTCCTTAATAATCACATGCCGCGACAATCGCCCATTAACAGAGCTATCCGTCACTTCTAATGACTTTACCTGGCGTACACATCACTTACCTGATAATAAGCAGCCATATAAACCCGCTAGTAAATTAACGGACGGTCATCGCGACATGATCCGGTTTTCTGGAATATTAAGACTTTCCGGAAGTTTACCACTCCTACGGAATATGCAAAGCGGCGTTTTTGGGGTATTCACGCGGTCATGGCGCGTGGTTGTGACACAACATATAGCGGTAATGGCAGCTGGTACAGCCACCACATATTGTGTTTACCGTCCGCAGCACGCCTGTGGCGGCAGGGAAGATCCGGTTTACCTTTTTTCGGAACCGCGATAACCAGAGGAGATCGGTGAATGACATATCTAACCCGGAATCCATACGCCTCAGCTGTACAAGCTGTACGTTGATTTATTGCATATCATTAACGCTCGCCGCAGGTCATGACCGAGCCCGCTCGCGAGTGACCGAGGAAGCGAAACGTCATCCGGACCTTCATTTTCTGCTTACGACCAGCTCTTACCCGGAGGAAGGTGTTATGCACACTGTCCACAGGACTAAGTTTTAAAGGGCTTTTTAGTATTTTATGATTTTTATGCTTTTTAGCGCCTTGCTAGGCCCTGCTGTTCGTGGCCTAGACCGGATCCGTAATGGGATCCTGCACAACTCCGCATGGGTGGCTGCGCAATTTTTCGTGGGATTAGAAGCATATTCAGATGGGAAATGCATCAACAAACAGTGGGAAACACATCAAGTTGAAAATTTGTTTATGCACATGTTGATAAGTGCTGGATCAGGAGTTGCAATTTTCTCTCTTGATGCGAATATGGGTAATTATTTTTTACCCACAAAGGCTTTGAATGAGCACTATCTCGCTGAAAAGTTTTAAAAAAAAGGTAAGCATCAAGCAATCTAATGAACTTACAGAAGCAGCTTATTACCTTCCTCTTCAGGCAAAGCGCGTACTGTGGCTGTGCCTGATGCAGGCCTATTTCAGCGAGGCTTCCGAAGACCTTGAGTCTGATGTATTGCCCCTATTCAGCGTAAGCGTCTCCGACTATGTCAGATATTTTAACGTGGCTACCGCGGTGGCCAGCCGGGATGTCAAGGCCGGCGTGAAGGCGCTGGGTGAGTCCACCGTGACGTTTTATCCAAGGGACGGGGAGTTTGAGCAGGTTACGCGTCCGTGGCTTTCAGAGGCGGGAATGAAGCGTGGCAGGGGCTCATGGCAGATCGAGTTTAATTACAAGGTGATGCCTTTCTTGGTGGGTCTGTCCTCTCAGTTCACCACGTATTCCCTTTATGATTGTGGCCAGCTCAACAGTGTGAAGGTCATCCGCCTTTATGAGAGCCTGTGCCAGTTCCGCAGCACCGGCACGTGGGTAACGGATCACGAGTGGCTCTGTGAACGTTTTATGCTCCCGGACTCGCAGCGGTCGAATAAAGCGGAGATGAAGCGAACTTTCCTCGAGCCAGCTATCAAGAAAATCAACGAAAAAACGCCTTTACGGGTTAGCTATCGCACTCAGGACGACGGCCGGCTACTGTTCAGCGTAATGGATAAGCCGCTGGCCATCAGCTGACGGGTGCGGCATCACAAAGTTGACCTTTTTCCCATAGCGTTCTGAAGTTGATGTGTTTCCCACAGTGACTCTACTCTGAACTTGATGTGTTTCCCATACGGGCCTGATGTTTCTCCCGAAAATATGACCTTTTTCCCACAGGTTACTAACTCCTGAAGGTATTTCCCACGAATGCATGCACAAATCTGACCTGTTTCCCATACCGGCTGGCCCCTAAAGCGCGAATCCGTGTCTTCGCACCTGCAGCGCGGTAAAGTTGATGTATTTCCCACAGTCAGCTACCCATACAGTACGCCCCATAATAAACATGATGTCTTTCCCACATATTTACCGGGCGGGGGGTTTAAGGCGACTGTTGATCACCGGCAACTTGATGTATTTCCCATAAAACCCTCACTGAAAGATGACCTGTTTCCCATACTGGTCGCCAGAACATCCTGCCTGCAGCCGTGTCTTCCATCGCGTCTTCTGTGGCCGCGCCGTGATGTGCCGCGCTGTCGACAGAATTATTGTGGTGATATGCGTGAGGCTGGCTAGGTAGCTCATTATCCCCGGTGGTACCAATCAAGGACCGGCAGTCTGAACTCACCGTCTACCCGGACGTGATATCATCACGCACCGTGGCCGACCTCCCCGGTACGTTAAGCAAAATCCATCCATGGCTTTGCTGCTCCCGCGGGGGCAGGAGATGATGCCGTGGCGCCGCATTGCCTCAAGTACCGCCACGACGTTATCGGGTGGCCGCGCGTCCGGAACCAGCTTATGTAACAGACTTTTTCGCGGATCGCGTTGCAAGCTCTTCCCGGCAGCATGCCAATATAGTCGTTCGGAGCGCAGTATGGTTCATTGTTACTTCCTTTCTGACTTAACAAAAGGGCAGGCAGGTATGCCGGCCCCGTGAAGCGTTCAGTCCGCGGAAAGTACTTCAGCCTGATGGAACGATTTTTCTTTTGTACGGGACAGAGGCCGCGTAGTGTCGACACGGCGTTACGGGGGGCGCGTCGGCAGCGATTAACCAGGATTACGAACCGCAGGCAGGAGAGGCCGCAAGGCTTCTCCCGCGTCTATCGATAACCGCACGCCGAGCTGGCGGGTGACGTCCAGCGCGAACACTCTTGTGTAGCTGTCGTCCGTGGTCTCGGAAAATTAACCAGGCTACTGCCTGACATTTATAATGCTATTTTGACTATTTTATTATTTCTTAGGGATATATGTATGAACACATTAACAGATGAGAACACCTGGAAAATAATAGCGGCTGCGATTCCGGTAATTGCGTCGGTATTGCAATCTATTCGATTTTCAATAAATTGGTTAAAAGACGGGTCTCTCTACAAGCTTAAAAAATTAGATAAGGAATTTAGTGAATACTTATCTGATAGTGAAGAGAAAAAATTACTCAATAAGCGAATTATAGAAGGTGTGGGCTCCAGATTAGCGGGGGTAAGCGATCCTACTATAAAGAAAAGAATTATATATGTATTAAATAGGTCAGAAATTCGCCTTCCCCCTTTTTGGGCAAATCATATAGGTAAGTATCTTGAAGATGATGGGAAAAGGTTTTATTTTAATTTTCACTCAAGTAAATTTCGTAAAAAACGCATCTTTTTCAGGGTCATTAGCATGATATATATATTATATGCCATAATGATATGGTGGGTTTATTTTTATGATGACATCTTACCTCTTTGGCTGGTCATAATCTCATCAGTTTCGTTATCGATTATCTCTGTTTTTTGCATAGGGCTATTCCCATCTAATAAATTTTTACAGGGCATGAATGGTCGTATTATTAAAGTAGATATAAAGGAATATAGAAAATATAAAATAAGTAACATGTGAATTCAGATACTTCAAATTCCTTTTTGTTCGATATGAGCACCAAAAGCTGCAGAGTTCTCCCAGAAAGAGTGACAAAAGCGTCGCTTTTTAAATAGGTAAACGTCGATTCCGATTTTACAAAGGAAGCTGCATTAACCGGCTTGTCGTATCGTCAGCGTAGACCAGCGCAGTACAGGTGGGACCTCGGTTCTCGAACCAGTGATGGTCACAGCCATCAAGTGATAATACACATAATACTAATTATGTTAAATTAAATGCACGAACGCGCACCCTAAGTTGCGCGATGCAGTCACTTGCACATCAATGATGCAATTGCTTGCAGCTTATTACTATAATCATGCATGTTTTGAAATTAAGAGGCTTAGAATTTGTCACTGGGTTTTGTTGGCACACATAGAACAACAGTATCCTTAAGCTTGAGTTCTGCAAGTGTAGGAACTTTATTGATGAGCAGTGTAGTACTCCCGGCTTCTCCCAATTGAAGAAATCTACGCTCAAGTTCTTTTTCTTTGTCCGCCGAGTTCTCGAATAATTCATATTTGCACATATTCGAGTTCTCAGTAAATTTGCTCATTTTTTCCTCATATTCTGAGCGTGTAAAATAAGCATGTGCGCCAAGAAAGATTGACGAAATAGTTAAAATTAATAAAATAATAATTAATAACGAGGCTGTAAATCTCATTTTGGCAAGATCTGGATGGCGCTTTGCATATGCCAGTTTTTGCATGGTCGGTGTTATGGTTTTTCCTTTAATAAGCACCTGATCAACATTGAACTTTTTATCTGGATTGTAGAATTGTATAATGACAGAGTCATTTGGGAAAACTTCATTAATTAAGATCTCTTTTAAATCGGGAGTTACCTCAAAACCGACATCAACATCACGGCGGTGATAAATTAAGCGAGGAAGGTATTCATATGAACCTGACATTAAAACTCGTATGTTTTTCTGAACGCTGGTAGTGAAATTGTCTATGCGAAAATAAAGGCAACTTAATTGTTCAATTTTTTCTAAAGCTTCTTCGCTTAAATCCTTGGATATTTCATTCGGAATTTTGAATATATCTTTTTTTTCAATGAATGTATAACCAATTGCATCTGGAAGTTCCTGACGAATTTTTATTGCAGCGAGAATTTGATCAAACATTCTAAATCCTTTCTATTTTTCAGGTTAAAACAATTGACTGGCGCAATAATTCGCTAGTTAATTGATGAACACAATAAAGCTAAATTGCCATTTTATAGTAAAAATCCTTGGGCGACAAAGTCACTATCGGCTCGTCGGGATTATTTTTATATAATAAATGAGTAGGTCATGCCCGCTCCCATCACAGCCATTGATAAAGTCATTTTTTCTGGCCTTATATAATAAGCTTTATATAAGGCCAGACAGGGTCTCTGAAACCCTGTATCATGCGGATCGGGACCGGATCCTGAACTTTATGGACATTTATATAAAATGGCAGCGTCCTGGACGGCATGTGGCTGAACGACATCTTCGCGAAGGTGGTTAAAATTCAGGCATCGCTACGTAAAATCTGACGGGCATTGCCCCTGCTGCTTTCTCAGAATTCACGTAGCGCTGCCTTTAAACAGGTCTGAATGGAGCAAACATGAACGATATCTCCGGTTTTACCGGTGTGTCTTTAAGCGGCAGCGCCGGTGACGATCTTACCGCGAAACTGGCGGCGTTTGTCCGGCACCGCGAGGCCTTTTCGGCCAACACGTGGCGTCAGCTGCTGAGCGTGATGCGGATCTGCTGGCGGTGGTCGCAGAAAAACAGTCGGTCCTTTCTGCCGATGTCACCGGATGACATGCAGGACTACCTGTTTCACCTGCAGTCCATCGGGCGTTCGACCTCCACCATTTCGGTTCACGCGGCGCTTATATCAATGTTACACCGTAATGCAGGTCTGGTGCCGCCAACGGTCGCAACTGAAGTCGTGCGCGCCAGGAAGAAGATAAACCGCACAGCGATCATGTCAGGGGAGCGTACAGGGCAGGCAGCGCCATTCTGCAGGCCTGACCTGAACCGTCTGGATGCTGAATGGAGTTATTCCCCCCGCCTGCAGCAACTGCGCGACCTGGCGTTTATGCACGTTGCTTACAGCACACTTCTGCGCATGAGCGAGCTTTCCCGTCTGCGGATCAGGGATGTCTCCCGTGCAGCAGACGGGCGTATCATTCTGGACGTTGGCTGGACCAAAACTATCCTGCAGTCAGGTGGCATCGTTAAGGCCCTCAGTGCAAAGTCATCCGGCAGGCTGAGCGAATGGATCGCCGCAGCGGATCTCGCCGGCGAACCGGACGCTGTTATCTTCTGTCCTGTTCATCGATCTAACCGTATCGCCAGGGTATCGGAAGTCCCCATGAGTGCACCCTGCCTGGAAGATATTTATCGTCGTGCACGTCAGGCTGCGGGTGAGATGAAGCCTCTCGAAACCAATAAAGGGCGCTATGCAAGCTGGAGCGGCCACAGCGCCCGCGTCGGTGCCGCACAGGATATGGCCAGAAAAGGAATATCCATTGCGCAGATCATGCAGGAAGGTACCTGGACGCAGACCCAGACTGTCATGCGCTACATTCGTATGGTTGAAGCTCATCGGGGAGCAATGGTCACCCTGATGGAAAACGATAATGATTAGATTAAAAATCCATTTTTTTCAGAGGTTTAGTACGGAGTTTATTCTGAGTCAAATATGTCTGTGCTGCTGACAGAATTACTCCTCTACATTGCAGTCTTCAGCTGAAGATATGACGTATGGGATGACGGCAATCAATGGCAATCGTTTTACCCAGTCTGGTTTTTTCGATGATGATAGCTGCGTTAAATGTAATTTATCTTAAATTATGGCATAAATAGCGACATCGGTTCCCTGCCGTATTGACGGTATTTTATGCTTCCATCACGCATCTGGCTGTGCGAAGTGCGACGAAGAATGATTATGCTTCGATTATCAGAGATCGTATGATGAAGCAGTGTATCCTAAAAAATTAAAATAATCCGAATGGCTATCTGCAGGCATTTCAGATCTGTTCGCCATCAATACAGACGCTTTTCTGCCTGTGGTAATATACAGCGGTTATTTTTCAGAGCCGGGACTGATGAAGAAGAAAAAAAACCGCACACCCACTCCTCACGACGCCACGTTCCGGCAGTTTCTGACCCACCCGGATGTCGCCCGTGAATTTCATGGAACTCCATTTGCCCGCAGAACTGCGTGCTATCTGTGACCTCAGTACGCTAAAGCTGGAATCCGGCTCGTTCGTCGAGGATGACCTGAGGCAGTACTTTAGCGACGTGCTCTACAGCCTGAAAACTACAGCTGGCGAGGGTTATGTCCACGTGCTCATCGAGCACCAGTCTTCACCCGATAAACATATGGCTTTTCGCCTCATGCGTTATGCAGTGGCTGCCATGCAGCGCCACCTTGAGTCGGGCCATAAGAAATTGCCATTGGTGATACCGGTGCTGTTTTATACGGGTAAACGCAGCCCGTATCCTTACTCCACCCGATGGCTGAATGAGTTTGATGAGCCGGCGCTGGCAGGCAAACTCTATAGCAGCGCTTTCCCGTTAGTTGACGTTACCGTCATTCCTGATGATGAAATCGCCAGCCATCGCAGCATGGCCGCCCTGACCCTGCTACAGAAACATATTCATCAGCGGGACCTGACAGAACTGACTGACCGGCTGGCGCCCATTCTGCTGGCCGGCTATCTGTCTTCATCACAGGTAATATCACTGGTACACTATATTGTACAGGCAGGCGAAACAGCCGATGCCGAAAGCTTTGTACGCGAACTGGCACAGCGTGTGCCGCAACACGGAGACGCACTTATGACCATCGCACAACAGCTCGAACAGAAAGGCATCCAGAAGGGTATCCAGTTAGGCAGGCAGGAAGGCCGAAATGAAGGCATGCTGGAAGGCAAGCTGGAAGTTGCCCGCACCATGCTGCAGAACGGCCTCGACCGCAACATCGTCATGCAGATGACCGGCCTGACCGAAGACGACCTGGCACACATCCGCCACTGATTTCCTTTCCCGGCTCCGGCTTACGCCCGGAGCGTCATTGCCCCGGCAATTCAGTGATGGACAGATGAGCCTGCACCAATACACTCTTTCATCCGGACCTGATTGTAACAAGCCAGAACGATGAAATTATGGATAGGTGCTTCTGACAGCATGGATGAGTCTATGCCCTTTTACAGAATGCTTATCGCTATGCATGATAACTAAACCGTGTTTTTATCAATGCCTAATTTTTTCATTCGTGAAATAAGCGTAGTGCGTTTCATCCCCAGGCGTTGAGCCGCACCTCTGGGACCGGCTATAACGCCATTTGCCTCTCTGAGTATCCTTACCATACGATGATACTCATCTTCCTGAAATTCATCCCGATCGGCTGTAAAGTATTTTTGAGTAGTAAACGGGGTATGAAGCCCAATCGTACGGAAACGTACGCTAAGTTCATTTTATGAAAAGTTACAGTAAGTAAGAACATTTATGCTCAGCTAAATAGCTGTTCCTAATAGTAGATCACTCGTAGGAAACTCAGTCCGATTTAAGCGATCTGATCAATCGCTGAATACCCCAAACCACCAACCGGACTGAGTTATGCCGATCATAGCACCGATACCCCGCGACGAAAGACGCCTGATACAGAAAACTATTCATAAAACACGCGACAAAGACCATGCCCGCAGGCTGACCGCTATGCTGATGCTTAATCGTGGTAGCAGAGTCAGTGACGTTGCCAGAGCGCTTTGCTGCGCTCGTTCATCACTGGGCCGCTGGATTAACTGGTTCACACTTTATGGTCCCGAAGGCCTGAAATCGTTGCCTTCCGGGCGCGGGCGACACTGGCCGTTTGAGCATATTTGCGCACTGTTGCGTCAGCTGATTAGGCACTCTCCGGAGGATTTTGGCTATCAGCGCTCTCGCTGGAGTACCGAAATTCTGGCAATAAAAATCAATGAGATAACAGGCTGTCGTTTGCATGCTTCAACGGTTCGCCGCTGGCTTCCCGCAGCCGGACTGGTCTGGCGAAGAGCGGCGCCCACGCTGCGTATTCGCGACCCGCATAAAGAAGAGAAAATGGCAGCTATCGCAGAAGCGCTTGCCCGGTGTAGCGCCGAACATCCCGTATTTTACGAGGATGAGGTGGATATCCATCTTATCCCTAAAATTGGTGCCGACTGGCAACGACGTGGACAGCAAAAGCGCGTTGTCACGCCAGGGCAGAATGAAAAATATTATCTGGCCGGTGCGTTGTACAGTGGCACGGGAAAAGTCAGCTACGTCGGTGGTAGCAGTAAAAACTCGGGCTTATTTATCAGCCTGTTAAAGCATCTTAAAAGCGCATATCGACGGGCAAAAACCATCACACTGATCGTTGATAACTACATTATCCATAAGAGTCGTGAAACGCTGAGCTGGCTGAAGAATAGTCCGAAATTTATTGTTATTTATCAACCAGTCTACTTGCCGTGGGTCAACCACGTTGAGCGATTATGGCAGGCCTTGCATGACACAATAACCCGCAATCACAGTTGTCGTTCGATGTGGCAATTACTGAACAAAGTGCGCCACTTTATGAAAACGGTCAGCCCATTCCCTGGTGGGAAGCATGGTCAGGCAAAAGTGTAGCGCTATTAGGAACAGCTATTTAGTTTAGCCGTTACTTAAGAAAGTGACTTTGGGTAACGTTATTATTAGCTGAGCATGGTGTCTATCTTCTTATTTTGGAATATATACCTATTTTGGCATGCCTGTCATAATTCAGGCTGAGGAACAACGACCCCTCCGGGAATAACCTCATCATCGAGCCAGACCGTCCGCAATAAACGCTTTGTTTCTTTATCCCTGAGTTCAACTCGGGCCCGTGCGTACATCCCTATAGTTATTGTTTCGGTAGATATACGGGAGTTTGAATTACTGAGCGCTCTCAGTATAGATGTAACCCCATAACCTATAAAATGGTGCCCGTTGTGACGCGGATTATAATTTGTAGCGACAAGACCATTTAAATATGACACATATTCTACCTGGACTCTTGCTTGCCCCCTGTTGGCTATCATTAATGCCACAACGGCTTGTCCTGGATCCAACTGAACGGTCACACCAGACCCGGTACTTAGTGAGACAGATTCAGAGACCTCGCCATTTTCACCCCACCCATGGGTATATTCAAAGGAGGTTTCACCACCCACCTTTGTAACACCATATCTGATGCTTTGCCCAACAGTTATACCATGCTCAACATGCCAACCAGATGACATCGTATTGGTTACCGTTGTATTCATGTTTGCCGTGAACTCACCCGAAACTGAGCTATTATTTACAAGTTCAGTTTCTGAAACAATCTCTGGGATAGTCTCAAACTCAAGAAATCTGGCACTCCTTATCTCAGTCATGCGGTGAACCTGCCGCCAGTTATAGCTTTGATAAAGATCACCCCACGGGGTTGGACTTCGGACAAAGACATCATTTGGCTCTCTGCCGCTGATGGACCCAACAGCCCATCGAATGTGTCTTTCATCAAGACCGAATCTTTGTTGCTCAGTGTTTTTTATTACACCTGATAATACGCCACTCCCATTTACAATACTGCTTTCAATGGTTTCTCTTAACTGTATATTTATTCTCATCACTAAGCTTTCCTGTAGTTATGGACAATAACTATACATAAACACACTAAATATCAATGGAATATCAACGGATACAATTGAAATTTTTTCAATTAAAATAATGTTTTTTTGCAGCATAAATATATTTATAAAGTGTGGGTCTCGACACTCCCATTAATTCGCATATCTGAGCGACTGTATGTTTTCTTTCGTCGTAAAGTTGTACGGCCAAAGCCTGTTTATCCTTGTTCAGCATCTGTGGTCGCCCTCCTTTTCGCCCTCTTGCCCTTGCGGCCTCAAGGCCGGCATGTGTTCTCTCACGGGTCAGATTGCGTTCAAACTCAGCCAACGCACCAAAAAGATGAAATATCAGCATTCCGGAGCTAGAGGTGGTATCGATGGATTCCTGTAGGCTTTTTAAGCCGATACTGTTCGACTCCAGCAATTTAACCATTTCAATCAGTTCCTTCAGCGAACGGCTCAGACGATCCAGCCGCCAGATAACCAGAGTATCTCCAGGGCGGGCAAATAGTAATACAGCCTGGAGTCCTGGACGCTCAGCTTTGGCTCCACTGACCTGGTCTTCAAATATTTTTTCGCACCCTGCTAACTGAAGTGCATCCCGCTGCAAATCCAGATTCTGGTCATCGGTTGAGACCCGGGCATACCCGACTAACATGAGTTCACCTACAAGTTGTTAACATACCCATCATTATGGTCTTAATATTAACATTGTTTTATTTACCGGGTATATTACCAAAGATTCTTCAGTCGTTCCGTTTGAAACCGAAACCGGAACTCAGAGTAAAGAAAACGACCGTTTTCTTTACCCATGCCAGGGAGGCAACTTTGCCCGCCGATTTTTTAAATGCCGATCAACGGGCCAGCTATGGTCAGTTTTCAGGCGAACCTAATGATGTTCAGCTGGCTCGCTTCTTTCTGCTGGACGAAGCGGATATGGCTTTCATTAACAACCGGCGCGGCAGAGCCAACCGTCTTGCAGTGGCATTGCTGACTGGAAGTGTTCGCTTTCTTGGCACATGGCCTCATGACCTGTCATCGATACCGGCTAACGTGCAGTGGTTTGTTGCACGACAACTGGGAATATCTGATACAGGCGTTCTTTCTGAATATTCCAGAAGAGAAACCACATTACGTGAACACCAGGCACTAATACGACGGCAGTATGGCTATCGTGATTTTGCCTGGCCGTGGACCTTCAGGCTAAGCCGTTTACTGTTCACCCGCAGCTGGCTCAGCAACGAACGATCCGGTCTGCTTTTCGATCTGGCTACCAGTTGGCTCCTGCAAAACAAAATACTGTTGCCTGGCGTCACCACACTGACCCGCCTGATATCGGAAGTTCGTGAAACATCAGCAGACAGACTCTGGTCACGTCTTTCAGGGCTGGCATCAGACGAACAGTGCTCATTACTTGAGGAATTGTTACAGGTGCCTGATGGCGTGCGCACTTCACGTTTTGAACAGTTAAGAAAAGGCCCTGTTGCCATCAGTGGCCCGGCATTTAATCAGGCTGTCGTACGCTACCTGAAACTGAAAGCATTTGGTATGCAGAGTCTCGACTTTACCGGTATTCCTCCGGTGCGTTTCAATGCGCTTGCACGATATGCGGATATGATTTCAGTGTACAAAATAGCCCGGATGCCATCCGCGAGACGAACAGCGATGCTGGTTGCGTTTGTCCGTTCCTGCGAAATATCAGCACTGGATGACGCGCTGGACGTTCTGGATGGGGTTATTGCTGATATCGGTCGGGAGGCGAAAAAAATTGGGCAGAAAAAACGCCTGAGGACTCTGAAAGATCTCGATAAATCAGCGTTAGAACTGGCACATATCTGCCAGGTGCTTCTGAATGAAAATATCGACAGTGAGTTGCTTCGCACGACAATATTTGAGAAATGTCCTCCGGCCAGGCTGGCCGATACCATCACATTTATAAACGCGATTGCCCGGCCCTCTGATGCCAGTTTTCATGATGAAATGGTGGAACAGTATGGGAGAGTCCGCCGCTTTCTTCCCTGTCTGCTGGAAAATATTGAATTCAGCGCCGCTCCGGCAGGCGAAACCACGCTGGAGGCTATACGCTATCTTGCGGCGATCCGGTCAACCCGAAGGCAGCACATTGATGATGCTCCAATGGCAATAATTACCGGCCCCTGGAAGCGACTCTGCTATGGTAAAGACGGCCATTTATCCCGACAGGGCTATAGAATAAGTTACAGGACAGTCTGCGGCGACGTGATATTTACGTCGCACGGAGCGAACGCTGGGGAGATCCGCGGGCTAAACTTCTCCAGGGTCAGGACTGGCATACCAACAGAGTGCAGGTGTACCGCTCCCTCGGGCATCCCCTTAACGCCGGAGAGGCTGTCAATGCGCTGACCCGGCAGCTCGACGCAGTGTACCTACAGGTTGCCAAAAATTTTTCCGATAATCAGGCCGTTTCGCTGGATTTCACCGGCAAACGCACGAAGCTGACCATTGCTCATCTGAACGGGCTGGATGAGCCGCCGACGCTGAAGTTACTCTCAAAACGTATATCTGACCTGCTGCCCGTTGTCGATCTTACAGAACTCCTTCTTGAAATTAACGCGCACACAGGATTTGCAGATGAATTTATCCATGCAAGCGAAGCGGGCGCGCGTATGGATGACCTGACCGTCAGTATCTGTGCAGTATTGCTGGCTGAAGCCTGTAATATTGGTATGGAGCCCTTTATTCGCCCCAATATTCCGGCGCTGACCCGTTACCGTCTGAGCTGGACCCGGCAAAATTATCTCAGGGCAGAAACACTGGTCAAAGCAAACGCCAGACTGGTTGATTATCAGTCTACTCTGCTTCTTGCTCAAAAATGGGGCGGTGGTGAAGTAGCCTCAGCTGACGGCATGCGGTTTATCGCCCCGGTACGAACGGTACATGCCGGTCCTAATCGAAAATATTTTGGTTCCAGCCGGGGGATCACCTGGTACAACTTCATTTCAGATCAGTATTCCGGATTTCATGGTGTTGTCGTTCCTGGCACGCTAAGGGATTCCATATTTGTACTGGAAGGGCTACTGGAGCAGCAAACCGGGCTAAACCCAACGGAAATAATGACCGATACGGCAGGCTCCAGCGACCTGATTTTTGGCCTTTTCTGGTTGCTCGGCTATCAGTTTTCTCCGCGCCTGGCTGATGCCGGTGCTTCAGTGTTCTGGCGAGTGGATAAAGATGCCGATTATGGTGTACTGAATGATCTTGCCCGTAACACAGCAAATACGCGGAAGATAGAGCAGCACTGGGATGACATGATGCGTATGGCCGGTTCCCTGACGCTGGGAAAAATCCGGGCCTCAGTGGCGATCCGTTCATTGTTGAGCAGCGACCGGCCTTCAGGTCTGACGCAGGCCATTATCGAAGCGGGAAAAATAAACAAGACACTGTATCTGCTTAATTATATTGATGATGAAGATTATCGCCGCCGTATCCTGACCCAACTGAACCGGGGTGAAAGCCGACACGCCGTCGCCAGAGCGATTTGTCATGGGCAAAAGGGTGAAATAAGAAAACGTTACCAGGATGGGCAGGAAGATCAACTGGGTGCGCTGGGACTGGTGACCAATGCTGTCGTTCTGTGGAATACCATCTACATGCAGGCTGCGCTGGATCATTTGCGCAATGAAGGTGAAACCATCAATGAAGAGGACGAAGCCAGGCTTTCGCCACTGAGGCACGCACATATCAACATGCTGGGGCATTACACATTCACGCTTTCAGAGCAGATAACAAAAGGCCAGCTAAGGCCACTGAAACAGGCGGAAGAAACGGATGAATGGCCACTGTGACGGTTATATTGGTATGAGGCTAAGATGCAAAATTGTACAATAAATGTACTTAGCGTACGTTTTCGTACGGTTGGGCTTCAGACCCCGCAAAGGCCGGCTGAGTTTTGCCGGCGCCGTGGCGGGTGAGCACGCCACAAAAATGCTCTCTGACAGGCTGAATCAGATGGCGAAAAAACGATGGCTGCGGATGCCCGAGCTGGATCGGTGCGCCTGAAAAACAGGTTTCAGGTTAAAAATCCGTCTAAGATAGCATTTTTATCACAAAACTCATGTTGACCCTCGCTGTAACGGGTATGGGTCGTGTCGCATTCCATGGTCAGGTGATCCGAAAAGATGCGATTCAGATTCCTAACCATCAAGAGCCGGATGACGGGAGACTGTCACGTCCGGTTCCGTGGGAGCGCAGGGGGGAAGTTCCCTTGCGCGACCCGATAACCCCATTTTCGAAGCCGCCAATTCATTATCTTACGTGGGCAAGGCATTTTGCACAGGAACATTTAAACCCAACCAGTTCCCGCGGCAGATAACTGCATCAATGGTTTCATAATTAATATTACTCCGTTCCAAACTCCTCAAAAGAGAATCCAGGTCAGCCGGATATAACGCTGAACGGAAAGTATCCCGAACTGTTACAACATCAACGCCATATTTTCTTATCAAACTGTTTATCTCTGAAGGGCTATCTGCAAACCTGGAGAGATTATAATTACGGATAAATCCCCCACCAGAAATTGTTTCTCTTGCCACAACGCTCTGTTTAGCAACATCATTAAATCTAGCTAATAAACTGTGTCCATCGCTCGCAAAAAAACGAATACGGGTATTGTTCTGCAAAAAAGTTCTTATGGGGATCAGGCTCTGCTCCCCATGGGCAGAAAGCAGTAATCTGGTAGCACGTGTTCCAGCGGCTCTGAAAAGATTAAAATTATTGCCCAGGACCATCGAGCTGGAAGCCTGTGCCCTATGAGCAACTGAAGTGCTGACTGCACCACCTCTGGCTAACTCGGGTGTGAGCCTGGCTGCTCCTGACCATCTACCGAGTGCCCTGCCTGCCTGAAATAGCCCATAGCCCAAGGCAGGAATGCCGGTTGCCACAGATATCCAGCCCAGCACTGAGGAAGCCTCAGGGTTAGTGTCTTCCAGAACACCACTGGCTATAGCAGTCACGTCAGCCACCACGCCCAGTCCGCCGACAACAAGTGCTGTGGTAGAGGCCGCACTAAGAGCGGCTCCAATGGATCCTGCGGCAGCGATCGTTATCCCTGCTGTGGCTACGGCTAAAAAGATACCCAGCACGCCCAGTGTGATCCCGGCAATACCCCATCCACTGATATGGCCTGTCGGGTCAGTGAAATTTACCGGGTCACCGGCACAATATGAATAAGGATTAATGCCTCCTGCACCAAAGGGACTCAGGTTATCCGGACAATTGAAGCGCATCAATACCGGATTATAGGCACGGTATCCGTTCCCCAGATGATAAAAACCAGTCACTGTATCAGCGCACTCGCCGTTAAAACCAGGCAGTGCAAACTTAACCTCACCACTGCCGTACGGTGCCCATGAGTGCAATAAACCCGTCTGTACTGTGGTTTCACGTGACCACAGTACAGACTCGTTTTGGTCTGTCGCCATCAGTGTGAGGTTACTGTCGAGGCTCGTTCCTAAACAAGTGAGGCCATTGCGGATAAAGCGAGTTACAGCGTTAAACTGCGTCTGCACCTTGTTGATGAGCTGCCCATCCCGGTAATAAAAATGCCATGGATAATTGTTCACATTCTGACTGACCAGCCTGTCAAGTGCATCGTAATTATAGCTGTTAGTGCAAATATAGCCACTCGTACTAATCAGTCGACCCAAAGTATCATAGCTAAGCGTTTTCCCAAATCCATCTTTTATCATACAGCCATTAGCGTCATATTCCAGGCTAATATTCCGTGAAAAATTACTATCATAATTTACAGAAGTTAATTGCGTTGGGTCATCACTATTTTCATAACGATATGTAGCAAGTTCAAAACTACCATCTAAACGAACGGTGCTTATCCTAGTAAAGTTATTGAGCGCATCATATTCATATAACTGCGTAGAAATTTCATAACCGTGCACGTCCTTAGGGAAAACACTGCCGGTTACCCGGTAAAGTCTCAGGCGATTACGCAGATCATAGCCATATTGTTCCTTACGTATGTCAGTACCATTTTTCTGCATAATACGATTAGCTAGCAAACCATCTTTCCGCCATGTCTGCGTCACTTTAAGCGATTCATTATTGCTGTCGATTATGGTTCTGGATATTTCCTGCCCGAAATCATCGTATTCAAATTCGGTGACCAATGTGGATTTCGTGATGCTGTTTTCTGCTACCATCTGCTTGCTCAGACGCCCTAGCAAATCGTACTCCAGGAAGGCCGACAGAGCATCATCTCGAATGGCCGTAATTCTGCCAAACGCATCCCGCTCACACTGAGTTTCCTTGCCTGAAATATCAGTATATCGAATGACATCACCCTTCAGCATACGTAAGCGGGCTGTATTTTTGGTCTCCCCATTCAGGGAAAATTCCTCTATTTTAATGCTACCGGATGGATTAAGAGTATTTATAATTTCCGAATCTCCCGCAACTGCTTTTAACATCTGGCCTGTTGCATTGTCGTAACTAAATATCTGACTCACTCCATCCGCAGTGAGGCTACTGGTAACATTGCCCAATTCAGGAATGTAATTATATTTCAGAACCTTGCCTGATGGCAGCGTAACAGTGGAGGGGTATTCTGATGCTCCTTCATAGGTGCAAGTGGTGGTTCTGTTCCCACAGACACGTTTTATCAGTCTTCCCAGACCATCAAACTCCTGAGTACCAAGTAGCCAGTTTCGCACACTGCCTGTACGATCTTTCCCTGTTACGTTGATGCTGGTGACCTGATTTCCAGTCAAATGCAGTGCGTAAGTACGTAATATTACGGTTCCGTCGGGAAGGGTCTGCGTCAATACGCGGCCCAGGGTATCATATGTCCACATGTTTTGTTTATTCAGCTCATCTGTGTGCCGCCGCAAAGAGCCATGCCCGTCCCATTCATAATGACAAATGCCTTGGATTACACCAGCAGTATCCGTTCGGGTTTCTGTGAGCGGCAGACGGCTTTTATCATCCAGCAGGGTTTTGAGTGTACCACTTATTAAAGTATGGTCGCTGTTTTCACCTTGTGTACATAAAACCTGAGTAAGTTTTAAAGGATTGATTGTAATCTGGTTCTTTATGCCATCTGAAAATGCCTGCTCACTTATATTTCCCCAGCCATCATGCGATATCGACGTACTAATTTGGCATCGCTCCTGAGTTTTTGTCGCCCAGTCACTGGATAAACTGAAAACAGTTTCTCCCTGAACGTTATAACGTTGTGATGAGATCTCAAACCACTCCTGCGTTTCATCCTTGTCATGCCATTTTTGGCTTGTTTCACGCCCGGCCCCGTCAAAAAAGGTTTTTGTTTGATTACCAGAAGGGTCAGTTTTTAAGATAACAGGGCCGCTATTTTCTATGCTATATAACCAAGATGTGGTGCGCTCATAATCCGTACCAGCAGCTTCAGTATGGGACAGTATCCGTCCGAAAGGATCATAGGTGTAGTTCACTGTAACACCCTGAGCATCAGTTTTAGAAAGGAGGTATCCAATACTGGAATGTCGCGATGTTGAAACTGTGGCCTTTAAATCATCATGAGTACTCAGGGTTTCCGACTGTAAAAGTAGTTTTCCCCTGACTTCATAAGAAAAAAATTGTGAGCTAACAAATGAAGTTTCTGCCTTTGAATCTGGCGTCAGAATTGTGACCCGTCTCTTTTCCCGGCCAAAATTCAGGAGATCCTCAGAAGAAGAATAGTATATTCGGTTGATGTCAATCGTGGTGTTGCCGGTGGTTTCTACCACCCTGCGCGGAACCACAAATCCATTGTCACTTGCTCCCAGGCTCTGCCAGGTATGTACAGATACAGTAACTGACTCATCGCCCTTTAGCCTGCTGGGAGTAAAGGTCATCTTTTTCAGGTAGCGAGTAAAACCATGCGGTTCAGCCGGGCAGCCTTTCTCACCTCCGGCAGGATAATAAACATACTCTGTGATGCTACCGTCCTGCTTTTCCTCACGCAAAAGATTGCCTTCTTTGTCATATTTCCAGTAAGTATGTGACAAACCTGCTGGTGTATCTGTACCATCCTCCCAGACTTCTGTCAGCGACGATGGCAGAAAGCAATTCGCCGGTTGCTCATCAAAAAACACTTCAGAATAAAAGTTATAACTCGTTATCTGCTGGTATAATTTCCCGGCACTGAATGCCCTCTCTGAAATCAAAAGATGATAGTTATTATAACGCCGTATGACAGAACTGAGCACACTAAGGCCATCAGCTGCAATAATTTTTTCTGTAGAACCATACACATATGTCGCAATTAATTTATCAAGTAAAGGGTCTATTTCCCACGACCATTTTGAGCGACGCAGATTTTTTCCAAGATAATTGTTCTTCGTCCACTCCCACTTTGTCAAAACAGAAGGCTGTTCTCCCCCCGGATAAAAAGTGTGTTTTATTACGCATGGAAGAGCAGCGAAGTTCATTCCATCAGGGAATAACATTCCCGAATCATCATATAATACTTTTTCCTTTGCACCAGTCGGATAAGATATGCTGATTATAACCCAATGATCATACGCATTCTTGCGGGCAGTTTCATACGAAAACCCCCATTTAAATATACTGTCATCAGCCTGCAAAGCTACGCCATTAAGATATCCGTTAGCATAATTGAATGAAATATCATAATGAACATCGTGGTCATTAGACAAAACAGATAGTAAGGTAGATGTCACAAATCCACTGGCATATATTATCTGGCACAAAACAGTACTGTCATGATTGCGCACCCTGAGTAGACGGGCTGAAGTGTCCCAGTCAAAACTGATATGCCGCCCACAAGGGCTTGTAATAAGAGTGGTAACGAACACAGTGTCATATCTAATCAGAGTTTCAATAATGCCGGTTTTATAGATAATCTGATAGCAGTCTTCATCTTGTTTTCTAAAAATAAAATTTGGGATTTTTTTTTGTAAAACAGATTTTCCACTCGGGCTTATGCGATATATTTCGCCTGTAGACAACACCAGGAGTCGGGAAGAAATATCATAACGAGTAAGATTAAGAGCCCACCCTATTCCAAATCCCTCGTCTCTTACTGACAATGGTGAATAACGCAGCGCCAGTGCCAGCACAGGTCCAGCCAGGTTCCCGCCGCGCAGATTCACCAGCGGCAGGCTGACGTTAAAAAGCCCGGTGCGCGGGTCGACCCCGCCCTGCACGGTATCGATAAAGTTGCCGGCCGTGGTATAAAATGAAGGTGAAGACATACAGTAACTCCCCGAGCCCGGCAGCCAGCACCAGCCCCATAAATATAGCAGGAAGGCGCTTTTCACAGCACCCGGTCTGATTTAACCTTAGGCCGTCTTCTTATTAAGGAAAAAGCACGACGGAAAATCCGACAGGTAGGTGGTGGACGCAAGAAGCGAACCGTTATCACCGAGGAACTTGACGCAGAGGCTGGCGTTATCACTGAACTTCCCTATATCAACATTAATGATATTAGTGTTGTATATATAGTTTGTGCCGGAAACGATAAAGTCGCAGTTGTCCGGATTGCTGGTCAGTAAAGCCAGGGTGTAATCCTTATTATCAAGGTAATCACAGAGAACGATATTTTTTGAGAGCACGCCCTCTTCCATCTCGTCCTTCGTCACCTCAATATCATTGCCGCTCCCGTCCGTCACCCTGAACACGATGTGGAAACGGGTGATTTTGTCCGCATGCCCCCGCCCGCCAAACTCATCAACCACGGCAAGCTGATTAATATACTGAACCTTGTCGATAAAACTCATATTTCCTCCGGCAGGTGCCGTATCTGTTTAGTCCTGCATGAAGAAGTTTCCGGCCAGCCCGCAGCTGCTGTAGCGGGCATCCGTACTGAACGTGACCGGAAAGACATCGAAATGCATCTGTGAACTGAATTCAAATAGCAGGTTACTCATTTCATCCTTAATTATATGCAGCAGTTCATCCACCAACTTGCCGCCAAAAAACCAGAGCCATTTGGCCCGGGTGTCATGTATTTGAATATCCAGTGAGGGGCCATTAACATTTGTCAGGGAAACAACATAATGATTTCTGACGACCGATAATTCCGGAGCATAGCTACCTGACAGTGAAAACGAGTTATAATTGGGCTCGCCCACGTAACAATAACCACTAGTATTATTGATGACAATCCGGTTATCAGTAACTTCGATTTCGAAGCTGGTAAAATAGGGTGAGTAACCTTCCATGCAGTCTAATGTAATGTTTCCGTTATTCCTGATGACATCACTGCCATCCAGGCGGTACTGACTGAGAGATGACCCCTTCAGTACGCCCGGCAGGCCGGGCCGCACGATGCGATTCATGAACATACGCCGGGACAGCATAAACCCCATGCTGCCACCTTCGCGGACCAGCGCTGAATCAAAAATCAACTGACGCTCAGGCGTGGGACCGAGAGGTTCGTAACCGTTATCATCGGCATCATCCAGGGTGCACAGCACTGCCATGCAGCCCAGTTCACCACTCAGTTTTTCATTGTATGCATATGCCATCAGAACGGGCTTCAGCCATGAAGTCTCATTCCCCGCCGGAATATCCATCACCTCAGCAAGGATGAGACCGATTTCCTCCCGCCTGGCAACCAGCATTTCCGCCATCATGTCGCAGTACAGCTCAGGAATAAGAATGTCCGCGTCAGGAAACAGGTGATCCACATCGGCATCAAGCACCACAACGCTTCCGTGACCTGCGGTAACGGACCGATCCTTTTTAATCACCTGTGCAAAGTTAAACTTCAGGTGCGCGGTATTATCACCGTTTCCGGCGTTAACAAACGCCAGTTCCACCTGAAGTTTCGGGCAGAGACCTGCGACGGAAACCTTATTTTTCCCGAGTTCAGGGATGGTCAGCTCACCAGATAAGAGCGGCATAATGATAACTATCCTCTGCGCATCACCTCCGGCCACCATTTCCCAGCCCTTAAATTCGCCTGAAATCTCGTTACCTTCATCATCAGACCAGCTGAAGTTCCCGAAAGCCCCACGCGAAGCGCTTTTCAGCTTTTTGTTCAGTTCAGTGCAGGAAACGGCACAGACCATGTCCCAGTTATAGATATCCATTCAGTGCGCCTTATTTAAGCTCAAGACCGATGACGAAGCTGTCGGCCAGGGAGGCGGACTTCAGTTCGGTATTTTTGATGTTGGGCCACACTGCGCTGCCGGTGATGGCGCGGGCAAAAGAGTGAAAAGAGGGCACATCATCATATTTACCCTTGTAGATACCTTCTATAATTCCCGTAATTGCGGCAGGGGTTCCGGTAATTGCAGTAATAGCGGCGAAGACCTTAACGGCATTACTGAGTGTCGGAGCAATATTTCTGCCTAACGCCACTTCTTCGGCTGCGGTCGAAATCTCCTCTATGGTTGTCACGCTCTCATCCCCCGCCAGGTCAACGCCTTCAACCGTGAACATGACCATCTCTTCAGCCGCATCCTCAGCGATAGTAGTCGCCGCTCTTCCTGCAAACCATGCCGCTCCAAAAGAACCCACGGCCAGAACAGCCGCCACCACGCTGATTGCGCCCAGAACAATATCCATAACATCGACCCACTTATCTGGTTTTACCGTACATAAAACGGTGGCATCACCCAACCCCGTCTCATCCGGTACAAACACCGGGTCACCACTGGCATTTTTTTCCACCTTGTATCTGAAGTTTTGCTCAACCCCCATTGAGACGGTGCACATACCATTCGGTCGGTAATGAGCATTTGCGATAGAAAGGTGAATAAAGTCAGACTGCAGAGTGAGAACAAAGCTTTCCTTCGGCAGTACGGGTGAGAAGGTGCCTCCATTTCCGTCCTCAAAGTCCTGCCAGACAATTTCCCGGTTATTGCTCAGGGACAGGCCGGTATCGCTGAAGGTGAAGTCATCTTCTGAAGAGCCCTTAACAATACTTATGGCGGCAGGAAGTAAAATATGTTTTACAAACATGGCCTTGCTGACGACCAGGGCAAGATTGGCGCCGTAGGTTTTCACCAGGTTAAGTGCCTGAATGTCAACCGACTGCTGAAGGTTGCCGGTATCCGTTTTTCCATCAATCAGGGTCAGTACGCCAAATCCGGTAGTGTTACCGTCTATTGAGCTGTTGGCCGCATAGCTGTATGCGGAGGGGTACAGCCACTGAAAGTCGCTGTTGCCGGCCTCCAGGCCGATAAGAATCACTGAAAAAATTTGCTTAAATTTATCGATATTGCTGTTAAACCACTCCTTGAACAGTTCAGGCAAAAGAAGCTGCAGCACATGACTTTCAATACCGGGAAAAGAGGAATCGGCAATAACCACGGTGCTGTCAGCGTCAGCCATCAACTGGTAGCAGCGGGTACTGTCAACAACAGTATCATTACTGCTGGCCGCCCATTTATCAGGTTCAGCAGAAATCCCCTTCAGAGACAGCTCAATTTCGATAAATGAATTGCCACTGCTACCGTTGAGGTCATAATTTTTACTGCTATAGACGGCAGTGCCTTCGGTTATTTCACAGCGTATATTCACCTTTGCGCCGCTGGCGTTACCGGTGACGGTCCAGGCTCCCCATTTCCCGCTGATGCTGATGTCGTCACCGGCATCACCGTCGGTCTGTGAAAAATCGTCAGGGTATAATTTATCGGTATTAATAATTTTATTGATGGTTTCCAGGTCGGTAATGCTGACCACATCCCATCCGCTGGTTGATACATCAGACACAGAGCTATCCTCATCAGTTAATTAATCTTACATATCCGCCTGCAACGTTAAACGTAACGTCAACCTTCCCAGACATACGGGAATATGATGTTTTTTTTTGATTTTCGTCATGTTTTTAATGCCGCGTCAGCGGCATGGAGGCGCCAGCCGGTGCTGAAGATAACGCAGTTGCTACCCGGCGCCGGTGACGCGGTGAAGCCGCCCTGCATTAAAAGGTTTCACCAATCCCGTTCCCCACCCTGAACAGCCAGACCCGCTTTCAGCAATGAAGAAGTTATTTCTGCGCCGTCGGAGTGGTCACGGCAAGGCGTAGCCGCTGCCGGGGCGTGTCTCCGCGTTATGCGCCTGTAAGGCGCTTACGGGCGTGTCACTCAATCTTCCAGCGATACTACTTACAGCGACTCGGTATTCTGGTTACAACCCCCGATATAAAGCCACACTGTTCCGGGCCTGCGGCCCGGGGCGGTGGGGCTTTGCATGGGGCACGGTGCTGATGTGATCGATGACCGCCGTCACTGTTTTTTAGTGTTGTAACTAATCTCATTGCCCCGGCTTGCCGGGGTGCTACTTCAGGTTGTTTACCGGAAGGCTTTGCACGGCGTCTCTGGCACGGAATTGCCCTGAGCAGAGCGAAGGGAGCTACCTCTGATGCCAGGCGTAAGGCTGGCTCAAAGGTACTCTCTCTTTAGAGAGCATGTTTTGTTCAGAAGTAACGTTCGAAATTAGCAAATTTGAGGGCATATCTTTCGACGTTAATGAATCCGCAGGGCAGGACGTTCCTGGGTTCTGTCGCATTAAGGCGTAGTCAGGTAACATGCTGTTTTTTTTACGATGTTGCCTGACCATGTCCCTGATCCGAAAATCCTTCCGACGCCTGCACTATCCCACTGATGTTATTGCTCAGT
>Ga0153999_1000129_pt1 | contig 40380 bp, 35 predicted proteins | sample TSNC083MetaG_FD_104675 | JGI IMG/M metagenome (GOLD analysis project Ga0153999, IMG submission 104675) | Attine ant fungus gardens microbial communities from North Carolina, USA - TSNC083 MetaG | ecosystem: Host-associated > Fungi > Mycelium > Unclassified | place: USA: North Carolina, Lumber... | reverse complement strand
TGACTTTATTTCATAAAACGTGCTATGATTTTTTTGTACTAGTTTTAAATAAAAAATCATACATACTTAGATTAAACTTCCACGCTATTTCTAAGTTGTGAGAAGTTAGCAGGTAACAAAAAAAAGAACCGTCTTCATAGGGCTGGTAACCCTAGAGGAAGATACGACTATTCAAACGGACAGGTTTGAACTGGTCTCGGTCCTTTTTGCTGCAACAAAAGTCGCAACAATCTGTATTATAGCAATTTTCGAGTAAAAAGAAAATGATTTTAGGTTTATTTTTACTATTTCTCTAGTTTTGAATGAGAAATATTTCGATAATTGTACAGTAACTTTAAATCGGATTGTAGTGTAAATTTGCAGTTAAAGAGGGAAGAGTACGCAGTTTAAGCGTACTCTTCCCTCTTTTTTGTTATCTGTTAACTTGTCAATGAATTAATCAATTTCGTTTAGGAGAGTGAATAAATAATGACAAAAGGGCTTGAAGTAAGAATGAATGATTTAAGAACTGTTAATGCAAAAGTTCAATTAATGAACGGTCAACATTGGATTCTTGAACAAGGGACGGCTTACCGATACATGAAATATTTTGAAAAGGGTAAAAGCATGGATGTGATTTTTAGCAAGAGTTCTTTAGAAGAAATTTACGATCAAATAAAAATTTTATTTGATCGAGAAGGAAAAATAATTGCACTAAGGCTAAATAAGAATCATCGATTATTAACTACTAAAAATAATCAATGGAAAAAATCAAATGTTGGAGAATTTAAAACACAGGCCATAGATATTTACGAGTTATTAAAAAACATTGAATTAAGAGACATAGAAAAAAGAGAAAATAAAGCTATATACAAATAAAAAAATAGTTAAATACCTTTTGTTTGTTAGTAAATAATTCAAGTTTTTGACAAAATACAAAAATCTAGTGATTGTTTACTGCAAGAATACCGACTGAGCTGTGGGAAGCTCCCTTGAATCAATCAGCGTGTCTACTAAGGAATTCAAGGTACCAGGTAACAATATATTACTGGTTTGACACATGCATGAAAAGATTTGCCACGACCTAGGAAATACTTAGCGAGCAAATATCCGACTTTTCTAGAGTTATCGTTTACGGTTGCTATAAAACGAGCGAAAAATTTTATTTTGTTTATTTATTGATAAACAAAAGGTATTTAACAAACTATCAGTAAACGAATGGAAAATTATGAGAGGAGAAATTATGGAATTAAGAGACGAAACAAAAACGTTATTTATTGTTCCTGGAACAGGCAAAGATGTACGTTTATATTTTAATCAAACAAAGACCAAGCTAGAGAAAGTGAGATTATCCTTAAATAAAGTAGCAGAGATTTTATCGAACGGCTTTATAGATGAGCAAAGTTTTTTACAAATTGAATCAATCGGTTTAATCACTCGCAGCAATTTTAAAACGATGATTCGAATAGAGGGAATTCAGCAAGGAAAAATTGAGCAGGAAGTTGTAAATGTCACTGTCGATACAAAGGAAACTCAAAAATTACATGATGAAAAAAATAAGCCGTTACTCGGTCAGCCCTACTTTGAATTTATTATTGATGCCGAAGAACAAATTAGTCACGAAGCATTGTACAACCTATCAAAGAAAAACGATCAAACGCTAAAAGAAATAAGTAAACAGAAAAAGAAAGAAAAAAAGAAAGATTCTTATTACAACAAGCTAGCCAGATCTAACCAAATTAATGACAAAAAGTGAATCTAAAAGCTTAGGAGGAAAAAATAATGAGTAAGATAAAATATATAGGGTTTTTGTTACTGGCATTTTTCATTTACACCAATTTATACACAGGTTTAACTTTTTCATTTCCAGTATTTCTGGCGATCCTAGCAATGATTATTTTTTGGAAAATCACCTTGAAAGTAGTTGGACTGTTTGGTAAAGTTGTTCTATTTTTTGTGACATTTATGTTTTTCCAATATTAGGAGGATAAAAACAATGCCTATCGATCAATCAGACAAAGTCCTTAAAGAGCTTTTAGAGTTAAAGCCCGAGGAATACCGTGTAATTACTTCAAATTGTTTTGAACAATACAGATATTTAACTATAACTAAAACGATAATTTCCAAACTATGGTTTGTTACAGGTTATGCTGGGTCAGGAAAAACTACTGAGGTAAACAATCTTTTAAGAAACAATTCAGAGAAGAAATTAATATTTACTTTCCCAAAGAGAACGGAAGACGCGTACAATGAATTACAAAATGTTAAATTCTTTGAGTTTTCAGATGCAGGAAGTCTTGGGAGTTTAAACACTCACACTATTATTCAAGAGATACAAGAAAATTTAAGTGGTGACACAAAAATAGTTGTTATTGATGATCTAGTTCTGTGGGGTCATTCAGGTCATGGAATTACTGAAAAAAATAAACTCTTTTTAAAACAATTATTGACCTATGCACTGAGTCGATCGGATATACGATTCTATTTTATCTCTTATCCACTAGCAGCAATACCTGGAAATCCCGAAGAAGTAAAGATTAACACAGATAGAGATAACGCAATAAAAATATTAGAACAACGAATTGAGGAAATAGAAGAGAGGATAAAAAAATGGGATTTAATATGACTGCTTACAGTCTTTCGAAAGAAACGGATGATACTATTTACCAAAGTGGAGCTGAGTCTAGCTATAAGACGCTTTTTACTAGGAGAGATAGTATGGAAAGAAAAGGAATGAGTTACCTAACTAAAGAAATTTTGAAGTAGTTTACAAAAAAAGGTCAAGAAGTTATTGTTACGGATTCAAAGAAAGAATGAAATTACAGGTAATAATATCGTAGTAAAGTAAGTGATGTGAACAAGACATTACTTACTTTTTTCTTTGACCAAAAATATGGGAGGTAGAATTGTGAAGAATAAAAATGGTAAGTCAAAATTTTTACTTGATGAATGCTGGTTACTTAGTACTAACAGAAAGAAATCTCGCTTAAAAATACCAAATAAAAATGTTTTAAGTATCACGATGGGAAATCCTACAAAGATACGTTTTTTATCTTTGGATTCATTTGATGTATCAATTGCGTGTGGATACATTAAGTTTTTACAAATGGATGATAAAATTTTCGTTCGAGTTATTGATAAATACAATTTAGAAGATGCTGAGGAAGAACGACACTTACTGCAAGAAGGGTATATCAAATTAGGCTATCGAATGAAAAGTTTGAAAAATCCACTAAAAATAAGACATTGTCTGCAAGTAAACAAAGAGAAAGTAATGATTATTCAAACTATCGCAAGCTTAGGTGTCCTTATTACCAACGAGCAAGCAGAAGAAATTTTAATCTATTACAAAGATGCACCGTGGCGCAAGCAAAAGCAGTTGCCAAATGATAGAAAACAATTATGTAATTTAGTTTATGATCTGCTAGCTAATAGCCAGTTTATGTATCCAATGGATTATGTAGAGAAACGACCCAAATGTTTTGACCTTATTTTACATGAAATAGAAAACAAAAAAAGATGAACTGGAGTAAAAAATGAATTTGTATAAATTAATGGGTATACTTATAGCGCTAGTATGTATCTATAATGTTTGGATATATGGTAGTATTTTTGTTTCATTAATTCGTCATTTTGGGAAGAGAAAATAAAGAGTAGAAAAGGTGAATAATAATTGAGTGAACTAACTAACCTACAAAAAATTAGTGCTTTAGCAACAGATTTGATGAATAAAAAAATGAACGACACCGATCGGTTTGTTCATTTGAGTCATATTCATGAATTAGCAGAGGAGCTACAGACACAGCTCAACCCAAGTCAGAATATTGTTCAGTCAGTGGACAACTGTAAAGGAGTTACGTAATGGACTTTGAGGAAATGTTTTTAAAACTTTTAATGTGGGTTTTACTTGCTATACTAGGCATTACTATATTTTTTGCCGTTTATGCTGTTGTTACGAATGGTAAAAATCAAAGAATTTTAGAACAACAGAATAACGTAATTGTGAAAGAAATAGAATTTCACCCAGAGAAGTCAACAACAATAATGGTGAATACTGGAAATGGCGTAATGGTTCCTCAATACCAGCATTATGGTGCCTATTGGGCGATAGTTGCAGAAGCAGAGATAAATGGCGAATTAATTTCTGCTAGTTACAGATTAGAAGAAAAACCAGATTTCCATGTAGGAGATAAGTTGAGTGTCAAAGGAAAGGAACTAAGAAAAAATGAATAGGATGGATTAAGCGATAGATAAAATTCTAGCGCTTTTTTTGTTTTACAAAATGAGGTGAAAATATGAAACATATCCGTGGTTCTCCTATGTTTTTTAAAGTTTAGGAGTTAGTAGAAAAATATAAAAAAATAAATCAAAAGAGGGCGATGAATTGAATAAACACGCGATTTTAAAAAGTTTAGCAACCGTTACAATCTTAGCAGGAATGGTTGTTCCGATGGCAACACCGTTTGTTGCAAATGCTGAAGGAGAAAACGAGGTTCCTGCAGAAGTGCAAACCACCTTTTTTCAGCGAGCTGCTACGAACAGCACGTCTATTTTAAATGCCCCAAATGCGTCTCTAGTCACGCCAAATGATGAGGCTCCGGCTAAGTACAGTTTTATCGCTAAATTCATTAAAGGTGTCACTAAAGTTGAAACAGGCGGCCCCGGATGGACAAGTGATGTTTTTGTGAATATGCCACCACAAAAGTGGGAGGGAAAAATTGGTCTGGATGTTACTAAGACCAAAAAGGGCCAATCATGGATTCGTTACAATAATGTTGGGACAGCTGATGATGGCACACCGATTGACTTAAAAATAACGATTCAAGACTGGAAACAATATCAAAGCACAAATATGGTTTCGAATAATATCGTTGCTTTTAACAATGTTAGTGCGATTGCCACATATCAAGGTGGTTTTAGCTGGGTAAAACAAACATGGACGTACCTAGAACATGGAACGGACAAAGAAAAACCAGTCAGTGGTTATTATTCCTGGGTGGACATTGATAATCTTCAATCAATGACGATTGGAAAAGATACCTATAAATCAATCGATAAATTATACGTGCCAACAAATAAAACAATTGTCAAATACAAAGAAGAAGCGGATGGAGGAAAGACATTCTATGATTCGGATGACATTCCAGTAGATGATGGTGATAATCGTGGCGATTTCACTTTCTTATACACGAATCAAGCTAAATTTGATTTTATTTATGGTGAAGATTTTGCCACACGAGAAAAGAATCTAGGGTATCCTTTACCACCTAAAAATAACAATCAATATAGCTATTTTGGCTACAGTGCCAAGAAACCAGTAAAAACTGCGCCGTTGATTCCAACAAAAACAGTAACAGACAATGATGAAAAAGACGTAAAAGAAAACACGTTGGACGGTCTAGGTCAGGTGTATACGTACACAATTAAGCATAAAGTACCTGATGAAATGCCTGAATTCTACTACAGTAATTACGAAATGCACGATCAATTAATTCCAGAACTGGAACGTGTATCAGAGGTGAAAGTCATTGATGAAGCTGGAAAAGACGTGACGAAAAACTTTGATGTGAAACATGAAGGAAATCTAGTGAAAATGGTTGCGAAACCGTCTGTATTAAAAACTGCAGGTTTCTACAATCATGATTACAGATTCAGCTTTGATACAAAAATTCGTGAGGGCGCAAGCCTTGATAAATATTTGGTTGAAGGAAAATTAAAACTACCGAATGAAGCGAAGATTATTCAAAACAAAAAAACTGTACCGACCGATAAGACAGAAACGACAGTAAAACCAAAAGATCCAGGCATTAAAAAAATCATTGTAGACGGTGAAAATGAAGTAGAAACAACCAATGTTGAAATCGGGAATGAAGTGACGTTCAAATTAGCCGTGGATATTCCAAATACTAAAGATATGACAACATTGATGATTCAAGATGATCTTGAAAATGTATTTGCAGCGAACAAAGAAGTAAAGGTGACTCTTGAAGATGGCACAGATATCACCGACCAAGGAAAGGTTACGCTAGACAAAGAAACTGAAAAACTTACATGGACCGCGAATGAGCCAAACAAGTTAAAGGAAAAACGTTTATTTGTTTACATTAAAGGAACGGTTAAAAACACGACAGATTTAAAAGCTTTTCTTGATGAAGAAAGCGGAAATTACATTGTTCCTAATATTGGTCAATTGATTATCGATAAAGAATCGATCGATTCAAACAAAGTTGATGTCGTTATTCCACCAAAAGAAGTGAAACCAAAAATCACAAAGTCTATTGAAAAAAATGGAAAAACAACGAGTCTATCGAGTGTCAAAATAGGAGATAGCGTGACATTTAAATTGAATGTTGACGTACCTAATCGTTTGAAATTAGATAGCTTAGGCATTCAGGATGATTTAGAAGATGTCTTAGAAGCGGACAAAGAAGTAATTGTCACACTTAAAGATGGGACAGATATTACAGATCAAGGGGAAGTCACAATTGATGAAAAAACGGAAAAAATCACATGGATGGCAAAAGAACCTAATAAACTGCGAGGCGAACATTTAGTTGTCTATGTAAAAGGGAAATTGAAGGATACGGATTTATCTGCATATGCTGATGAAAAAGGAAACTACATGATCCCCAATATTGCGCAACTCCTTGTTAATGATCAACCGTTAGATTCAAATGAAGTAAACATTGTAACACCTCAAGAAAAACCAAAAGTGCTACCAAACACGAACTTAGATTTAAGCAACAAGAATAAGTATGGTTTGATTGCTTTAGGAACGGTAGGAGCCATTGCATTAGGTGGAACAATTGTTAGTGTAAAACGTAAAAAAGGAAAAGAATAATGAAAGTTATTTGGCAGACCATTAAATACTATAAATATCAAGTAGGAGCAATTGGAATAATTCTAATTGCTCTTTTTTCGTTTTGGGGCTACAGCACAATTCAAGCAAAAGAAAAACAGGAAAAACAAGCAACGGTCCAAACGCTAAAAGAAATAAATGCCAGTGGAGTCAAAGAAGCGAAGATCCCTAAGGAAAAAAATAATAAGGATGATCATTCGCCAGCTGCTAATGATGGACAGTCAAACATAAAAAATAATGATTCTACCAAAGACGAAACAGAAAATGAACGAGTAAAAAATGAAGAAACGATAGACGCTCTTTCAACTGGAGAACGTCCAACACCTGAAGAAATTAAAGCAGCGCATAAGAACTTCAATCAAGTAAGAAACGACATTGTAGGTACACTGACAATTTCTTCGATTGGATTAGAAATGCCAATTTTAACTGGAGATTCGTTTAATCAAATGCTTTACGGTGCTTGCGAGGTATTACCTAAACAAACAATGGGACAAGGGAACTATCCCTTAGCTGCTCATAATGCAGGCATACCTGGCCTCATGTTTAGTTCGTTAAAAGACGTTCAACTAGGAGATAAGGTTACCCTTACAGACCGAAATAATCAATCGTGGACCTATGAAATTACAGAAAAGAAGAACGTCGATATGACCGATACAAGTATTTTAAATAGCACGCTTCGGCCAAGAGTCACGTTAATTACTTGTGACCAAGAAACAGAAACCACTGGTCGCGATGTAGTGATTGCTGAACTCATTTAAGTATGAATGTAGTTACTTGAGAGTTTGAAAGGAGGTGTGTCTGAAATGGCGAAAAAGAAAACCGAAAAACAAGTAGTGGTTGAGAAAATTCTACAAAAACGCAACAAATCACTTGCTGATTGGAAGAAAGAGGCGTTAGACAAAGCGCAGTTTGATTTTTTTAAAGGTCAAGACGCGGACTTAGAAGCTTATGCGCTGGACCGTGCAATGGATCAGCTAATTTTAAATGAATGTAAGAAGAATAACTAAATACTATTAAAGAGATGAAAGAGGGAAAACAATGTTATCAATTAAATCATTATTATTGTCAGGACAAACATTTGTGTTGGGCCAAGTTGATGTATTCAAAAAGCTAGAAGAAGTGGGTAGAACATTTTCAAAAAATCTACAATCAATTTCGGCTTTTGGTGCATTAATTGCCGCTATTATTTGTGGGATTGGCTTCTTTTTAACCCGCCAAGCAGCTGAAGGCTCAAAAAGTAAATTGGGACAGATTATTATGGGGGTAGGCGTTGTTCTTCTGGCTCCGTCAGCGATTATTTGGCTATATACTACATTTGGTGGAGCAGCACCAACATTCTAATACCAACGTTTAAAAAGCGCTAGAAAAATTCAACTAGCGCTTTTTTGTTTTCTAAAGGAGGGAACTTGATGGTACAAGTAACAATACGTACGGAAGAGAAGAAGTTTAAAAAGTTTAAAATTCATGGGTTTAAAGTGAAGCCGTGGGAAAAAGAAGTCAGACTTGATTTCACTAAAGGCGAAGAAGTATTGCATGCCATTTGTGATGAAATGCAAGAAAGAGGGATTGAGACTGGGAAAATTCACATTACCATTTATTTTGATGATAAGGAAATTGAATGTAGCCCAATGATATTGGATATTACTGAAGAATACCCATTACTCGTTGATTTGATAAAGCAAGATATGATCCAATCGATGGATGAAAACACTACTGAAGAAGAAACTAAGCTTTTGAGAAGCGTCCTTGAATCTATTCAACAAGAGGTTGGGGTTATTAGTGACGATTCAACGCCTATCGAGGAAGAGGACGAGAGAATTGAACAAGTAGATCAGGAAGCAGAGCAGTCGAATGAAGTAAGCATTGACGTCAATACGTATGAAGATCAAGAAAATAGTGATGAGGGTATTGATGAAGAACTCGAAATTGTGATTGATGAGGAGAATGAAAAAAATAGTGTTAACTCAGTTGATACTCAGGATCAGTCAAAAGGGCGATTAACTACAAGTTATATGGCTTACACGACCCCAACAAATCGCTTAAATCATTTAAGTGAAGTGGCAGATAGCTGCTCAGAAGAAGCCGTTTTTAACAGCTTTGAATTGCAAGAACTTAATGAATTAACAGAATTGCAAAAATATCAATATAATTACCTCACGAAACGTCTTGATGAATTAGGACTAAAGACGAATGTCAAGGCATTTAAGTCCGTAATCGATGAAACTAAAGTAAACGTTACGAAACAACTTAGTGAGTATTACAAAGAAGTAAATCAAGACAAACCTTCAAAATATGCAGACGAACATATCGAAGAAGAATTTGCAGAAGTTAAACTAACGTTTAATCAGAAATATTTTGACTTTGAAGCACAACAGGAAGCGATTATGGAGCGTTTTGTTAAAGATATGGAAGAATCCAAGCAAAAAGAATTAGAAGCTTTTAAAACGCAATTAGAGCAAAAATACGCAAAGCTTTTACAAGAAGAAAGACAAAAAACAGAAGCTGCTCTTGTTACAAAAAAAGAAATATTAAGAAAAGACTTAGAGCAAGAAGAAGCTGTAGTTTACCAAGCGTTAATTACTGAAAAAATGGAAGAGCGCGATCAAAAACTAACAGATTACAAAAATCAGTTAGAAGAGCAGGCTCAAAGTGACATTGAAATGGCTTCATTGAATCTGATGAGTACATTTGAGGAAATCAAAAGCACTCTACAAAAAGAATTAGAAGAAAAAAGTGTCGAGTGGCAGCAATTAATTGTTCAAGAAGAGCAACTACAAGAGCAAAGAAGAGAAGAAGCCAATCGGAAAAAAGAAAAGGAGCAAGAACAACGAATGAAAGAAAAAGAGTTGGAATTAAAAGAAAAAGATCTATCGTTGAAACAGAAAGAATTAGACACTCCGAAAACCCCAGAAATTCATGTAATGTCTATGCCAGCAACAGAGCCAAAAAATGTATTTAACGATCAAGTTCTTCAACAACTCTTAGCTGATAGAAAGAAAGAAGCAGATCAAAAACAAGCAAGGTTTAAATATGGCATGATTGCGCTTGTTACTTGCACGATGTTAGGTGTAGGAGGCTACTTGTTCAACTCAACAAACAATACTCAAGCCGAATTGAATAGAACAAAAGAACAACTAAGTGCTGTAATGAAGAAGGCTGAAGAAAAACCAGAAGAAACAAAGGAAACATTGGATACATTACTGAAAGATCGTGAATTTGAGAAAGCATTTGATAAATACACAGATGCCAAAAGTTTAGAAAAAATGGAAAACTATTTTGTGGAAACAGAAGATTTACCAATGCTTAAAAAGTTTAATCAAGCATTTAAAACAAAGACTGGTACATTAAACGAAGCAATTTTAGAAAGCAATAACAAAAAAATCACAGAATCCTACGAAAAAATTGAAAAGAAAGATCAATTGAACGACCAACAAAAAAACGCTGTAAAATTAGCTTATTATTCTCAAAATAAAAAAGACCTAGCAGAAAAAGTATAGCTAGGAGGCTTAATTATGCGGATTAAAGACAAGAAAAAGAGAACAAAGTTCATATTACCAAGCCTATTAAAACTATTAAAAGTAGATACAACAAGAAAATTTCTCAGTCATAGCTATTTTTACAAAGTCTCAGGTGAATATTTACCAGAAAGACATGAAAAGCGTTGGATTGCTAAGATAGTGTGGTCTTTGATTAGTTTTTCCGTCTTGTTTTTTGTGATAGGCTACATTGTTTCTATTTGTTCACAGTTTATTGGGGAACTAACAGCAGCTGGAAAACAAATGGATGCAAAGAATCTCTTTTCAACGAATTTTCCTACAATAACCATTGATTATTCTGATTGGTCAATGAATCATTTATCTATGAAAACAAAGATAATACTCGTACTTTGTAGTATTCCCCTTTCTATTATTGCAGGCTTTTATATTGATTACCTATTTCATTCAATTACCGATGGTCAAAAAGGTGATAATCGATTAACAACGCTTAATGAAATTAAACAACAGTATAAAGAAATACCAGATCGAACGAAACCGTTTGAAGGTGTAGGTGGAATACCAATCAGCCATTACAAAGACAAGACCTATGTTTCAACAGAAACTGAAAATTCTTGCTTCATTGGTACTAGTCGTTCAGGGAAAGGTCAAACGTCTGTGTTAAGTTTGATCGATAACTTATCAAGAGCAGCAGAACAATGCTCAATGGTTTTAAATGATCCGAAAACAGAATTGTATACTTCGTCAAAAGAACCTTTAGAAAAAAGAGGCTATGAAGTTTTAGCATACAATGTGTTAGATCCTTTGTCGTCAATGAGCGATAACCCACTAGCCTTAATCGTAAAATACTGGAAGCGAGGGGATGTAGATACAGCAACTGAATTGACCAACACATTTACAAATACAATCTACAATGATCCAAACGCAGGCGATAACAAGTATTTCAATGACAATGCACAAAAGGCTGTCAATGCGATTATATTTACATTGTTAGAGTATGCAGACAGAAACAATGCATATGAAAAAGTTACACCCAACAACATTGTAGAAATGTTAACGGAATTAGGTAGTTTGAACTATAAACTTGACGAAGAGGACTTTAATGAGAAAAATGCATTAGACGAGTTCATGGAAAGTTTACCTGCAGGCAATGTGGCAAAAAAACAATATGGATCTACAAAAATGGGTTCAGACAAGGCACGTGGGAATATTTTATCAACGGCCCTTACTGGTTTAAATCCATTCACATTACCTAAAGTAGCGAAAATGACTTCATTAAGTAGTTTAGATTACAAATCAATTGGTTTTCCAAAATATATCGATGCGAAATTTCATGAATCAATGATGGCAAAACGTGTGCAAGTTAACTTTTATCATGAAGGAAAGATTATTCATGAGGAACGCCTAAAAGTGGAATACAAAGGTTTTGCGGAGTTAAACTTCAAATGTAATTTGGTTAGTGGTGACATAATTGAGTTTAAATACACAGATGAGGACGACACGTACATTGCTCGATATACGTTTGAAAGAGAGATTTTAAAAGACGAAGAGGGCAATATAGTCTATCAGAAGAAACAAGGCTGTGAACACCTACCAGACTACGAGAAATACGCGAAAATGACGTTATTAGAAGATAGCACGATGGAATTGGAAAGTTTGGATGTCCACTATTCTGACAAGCCAATCGCTGTATTTATGTTAACGCCTGACTTTAACTCGGCCAACCACGTGTTGGTAAGTATTTTCTTAAAACAAGTCTATACTGAGTTATCAAGTCAATGTGTCAAAACACGAGGTGACAAGTGCCACAGAAGAATCCATTACATTCTTGACGAATTTGGTAATATGCCTGCAGTAGCAGATATGGAAAATGTTATGACTGTCACTGCTGGACGTAATATGCTTTGGGACTTATTTGTCCAATCATATAGCCAAATATTTGCAAAATATGGTGAAGATACTGGGAGAACAATTAAAGAAAATTGCCAAAATCATATTTATATCATGTCCACAGATGGTGATACAGTAGAAGAATTTTCTCACAACGTAGGACACCGAACGGTCCAACAAGAACAAGCGCAAACGAATATTTTTGGTATGAATAAATCTATTAGCCGGAACCCTGACCAGGAACGGATACTGACAAGAGATAGGATCGCCACGTTGCTTGAAGGGGAAACAATCGTTATTCGTCCTCTAAAACGTCGCGATAATCGCGGACGAAAAGTACGAGGGTTTCCAATTTTTAACACAAAGAAAACAGCAATGCCTTACGCTTATCAGTATTTGAAAGAGTTTAATAACGGTGGAGATATACAAGATATTGACATCGAAAGCATGCATGCAGATCTTGATTTATCTAAGTTTACTCTTGATTATATGCAGTTTTTAGTCGATTACCAGGCTAAAGAGGCATACATGAGTAAAAAAGTGGCTTAAACTGGTGAAAATACTGGGAAATATGCGCAAATATGATAAAATATTTACTAGATAAACAGATAAAGGAGTATTTTATGAAAAAATTAATTGGCGTAGTTAGTATTTTAGTCATTAGTGTGCTAGGTTTAAGTGCTTGTGGCACAAATAACGAAAAAAGTGAAAAGAAAGAACAACCAGCTGTTACAAAAAAAGAAAAAGACAGCATTTTACCTATTGGCAATGAGTATGTGTATCAAGACAAGTCGGATTATGTAAAAATCACTGTCCTTTCAGAGAATGAATGGTCCATTCAAACAAATGAGATGGAGGTACCCATTAAATTTAACGTGAAAGATACGAATCAAAATAAAGACGGATTCAAACTTCTTGAAATGACAACAGATCAAGGATTTGATGGAAAAGGAATATTATCAGTCCATGAAAATAAACCTCGGTACTATTATCTAGTAGATAAGGGGGATAAAATCGGTTTTGATTTGAAAATTAAAAGTGAGTCTAAGGATAATGATATAGAAAATTCAGCAGATTTACGAGGTTTCTTAATAAAACAATAACTATTGAAATGAAAGACATGCAAATAAGCATGTCTTTTTTGATTGGAGGGAAACAATTTGTGGGATTGGCTCACAGGAGAAGCAGACAAAGTTGAAGCAGCAGTAAAATTTTTAACCAATTATGATGACTATTTACAATTTCAAGGTCTGGGTGGTTGGTTATGGAACAGTTTTGTGTGGGGTGCAATTAAAATACTTTATGGGTTAAATACGGGTCTAGAAAAACTTCTCTTACAATCATTTGATGTAGGAGATTTTTTAAAAGATAAAGGCTTAACCGATTTACAAACCACTTTTGCGACAACATTAGGGGCTATATTACTGTTAATTAGTCTTATTTGGATAGGAATAAAAATGATGACGTCAAAGAATCCACCAAAATTAAAAGACACCCTTGTGATGTTAGTAACAGCGGTTTTCATTCTTTTGTTTAGTGGTTCAATTGTAAATACTTTATTTGACCACAGTAAAACAGCATTTAATGATATAACTCAAATTAATAAGAATGCGCCGTCTATGCAAATTATTCAGGATAATACTAGTGATTTGATTACTGTGCTAACTAAGAAAAAGGAAAATATTAAACCAACAGATAAATTGAATGCTATTACTGCAAAAAATATTTGGCACACAGACATTAATGCAGTAATAACACCAGATTCAATTGATGACGTAAAGGAAAAAACTGATAATGAAGAAGCAAAAAGTTTGGATAGGAAACTAACAGTTGACAATAAAGGGAAAATAACTGCAGGTAAGTACAAAGACAACTTCATTGCCAGCTCAATCTACGATTCAGGGTATCGGAGATATGCGACAAAAAATGGTGTCATTTTTACCGGAGAAGCTTCATTATCAATCGGATATTTGTTTATTATATTTTCGATTGTCATGTGTATTTTTGAGTTGATGTACAAGAAATTTTATTTACTTGTTGCAACTTCAACAGACTTAGAAACAGGACAACGAAGAAATAAAGCGTTAGAAGGAATCTCACAGTCACTGTTATTAATTGCTTTTACAGGGTTAGAGTTAAGAATCTATGTTGGAATTTTAAAGTTCTTAGGAGACAAGAATTTAGATCCAATTCTTTATGTTATTTGTCTAGTTGTTTCTACTTTCCTTTTATTCAAAGGTTCGCAAGCAGTTACTGCAATCTTTGGTGTTGATACTTCTCTTAAAAATGGCGGCAGCTCGTTATTATCTGCACTTGGTGTTGCGGGAGTGGCCAAAGGTTTTGGGCGAAGTGCTAAAAACGTGGCTGGATCAACTGTTTCAGCTGCTAAAAAAGGGATTAATGGAATACGAAATAAAAACACAGACTCTGATGGAGGAAGTAACCTTAATACTAATGAAGATGCTAAGGAAAATTCTGCTTTTGAAACCTCTGGAAATGAAAAAACTAGTCTAGGAGATAAAGCGAAAAATATGGCTAGAAAGTCTGGAAAATTAAAAGGATACCTTGGGGAACGCAAGCTCACAGGAGCTGCTGAAGATGGTATAAATGCTGTGAAAGAAAAAGCGGCCGATGTCACCGAAGCAGCAAAAGATGGTGTTAAGAATCCAATTGATAAAGCAAAAGAATTTGGAAAAGATATTAAAGAAGAATATGAAACAGGCGTTGATGAAGGGATTTCTACAGGTTTAAATAAACAGTCAGAAGCGAAAGACAGAATTTCTGAAGAAGATATATCTGTACCAACAACAGAAGAACTAACAAGTCAAACGAGAGGAACAAACCAAGAAGTGCCATCGGATCACAAAGAATCTGCGAATTTACCAACAAGAGATTTGCCAGAATCCATTGATATACCAGAAAGCACTACAGGAAAAGAATTGCCAAAATCAGGAGGCAAAACAGAAGAACGCAAAGCGAAAGGTCTCAATGACCAGGTGACGATAGAGGAAGAAAAAGACGTGAATGTTGAAAACAAATTAAAGGAAAACGTCAAATCAACTGAAGGCACGACAAATGCTTCAGTAACAAACGACCGACAACCAATTGATACTACACGATCAATGAGAGGAAAACATAAGTCATCGTCAGACAAGCATACGAGTACTACAGAAACAGCAACCGTAAACTCAACAAACGAGACGAATCAAAAAGTAGATGTTAGCCACACCGAGAAACAAAATACGCAAGTGAATACGAGAAATACTGTAACAAGTGGAAACAGAACGGTGTCCAACAAAATTGATGAGAAAGCACCTATTATTCAGAATCAACAAGTTAAATTGACACCAAAAGCACAAGAACTAAAAGAGCAGCAAGACAGACTGAAAAATCAATTAAGAGGAAGAAATAAGTAGTCAAGTATTAATGAAAAGCAAGCGAAGGAGAATCTGGAGCTTGCTTTTTTACATTCAAATGAGAGGAGAAACTATCAATGGATAAATACAGAAACGCAAAGACACCACCCTCTATTTACTTTCGCATGAAATTGTGGGGATGGTTAGTATTCACCGACTTACTAGTAGTTGCTTTCTTTTTTCTAGTAGCAAAACAAGGGAATACTATTTTTGGTTTGGGAAACGTAATGGGATTCGTTAACTACTTCTTTTCGTTTGTCATTGCGATTTTATTAATTACAGTTCCAAAAAACAATCCAGAAGAACCCAGGTACAAACTTTTATTTTATGCGCTAATTATGGATGTAAACAAATATCATTCACTAGATAATCAAAGAACGTATCACAAGAAAAATGAGGTGTAATAATGCAAATCAAAGAGAAAAAACAAAAAACGTCTAAAGGCTCTCTTTTAGATACTTTTAAGGCAAAAGACATGAGTATATTAGATACGCTGCCGTTTAAATCCTGTGACGAAAATGGCGTCATACGAACAAAAAATGATACGTATCAAAGATACTTACAAATTAAAACCAATGATTTAGACAGTTTAAACGATAGTGAATTAGCTGAAATGCTAGACTCACTTACAAATGCTTGCCGCACCTATGTCGATGATGTAAAAATCATTGCTTTAACAAATAAAACTGATACAAGTGTTATGCAAGCCTACTGGCGCGTGCAGATTAACAAAGCACAAGAACAATTGTTAAAAAATCCTTCTGATGTAGAAGCTGCGTCCAATAAACAAGTATCTATTGAAAATGTTCAACGTTTGCAGAGAGTCGAACTCGAACGTCCCGATTTAAACTTTTATTATGTTATTTTTGCTGATTCTACGAAAGAACTAGAAAGAAAAGAAAGATTACTGAAAAACAAGGCTTCAGCATACCGTTTAAAATCTTTAAATAAAGCTGAAACAACAACGGTTTTGTATCGTTGTAACAATATGAATGACGAATAATTGGAGGGGAAAAAATGGCAGTTTTGGATAAAGTATTGAATGTATTACCAAATCAACAAAGCATAGTTAATCCTTTGAATAAGTTGAGTGATTATCAAGCGTCGATGCTTGAAAAAGAAGGATACGATTTAGATTGGTTGAAGGAAATTCAACCACGTGGAGGAATTGAGTTTAATGAGAATGGCTATTCTACTTCAGACGGATATAATCGAGTACTGAAGGTATACAGCTACGCTAACGACACAGGATTTTTCTGGTTAGCTTATTTAATGAACAATTTAAATACAGTAGCTACGTTGGATATTGCTACTGCAGAAAAAGATGAAGTTATACGAAAAATCAATTATAAATTGAACGAACTAGAGGACGCTGCCGAAAAAGAAAGAAAAGCAACGGATCGGAACGACAGTGTCGCTGATTATCAAGAATTAACCAGTTATGCGTTAGATTTAACAAGAAATGGAGAAATTGCTAAGAAAATTGTTTTAAGAATTCATGTATATGCCCCAACTATTGAAAAATTAGATGAACGCTGTGATGAATTAATTAAGGATATTAAAGCGCTTGGTTACAAGGCTTATTCACGGATGTTTCAATCACACTTTGACTATGATTCTTTGTTTTGTTCTTACTCAGAGCAGGAGAAACAACCAAATTTCCAAAGAGGTCATACTACAACAGCTCTAAACATTGGAAAAGGAACGCCATTCAATCACCAGACATTGAAGGACTTGCATGGTGCAGAGTATGGTTACACAAAAACCGGTGGTGCATTTATTTGGGATGTTGTTCATTTAAATAGTACACGGCTTTCAAGTAACCTGGTTATGTTTGGAACAATGGGTGCTGGGAAATCAACCATTTTAAAAATGATGGCAGAAAATTTACTTGCACAGGGACATATTGTCTGGGGTTTTGATAAGGCAAAAGATTTTATTCCACTTATCCGGTCTAGAAATGGCCGTATCGTGCGTTTAGACGGTTCTGAAGGGATGATTAACTGGTTAGAGGTATTTGCCACTAAAACGGATGACAACGGCATAAATATCAACGAGAAGCAATCATTCATTGCACATTTGGACAAAGTAACACACCAAATGTCTTTAATTAACCCAGAATTAAAAGGTACGTTACGATCTGACTTCCGTATTTATTTGAGACAGTTCTATGTTTACAAAAAACTTGTTCCAAAAAGTTTTAAAGAAGAAGCGGGCCATGACAATCTAAAAGACTTCAAAATTACAGGACTATCACCAGAATCCTATCCTACTTTTTCAGAGTTTTGGCAATTTCTAAAAAGTATCACCATAAAAAACGGAACGCCAGGAAAAATTGCTAGAAAAGAAAAACTAGAAACGATGGTGGAAGAACTTTGCGAAACCTACGGCGAAATGTTTGACGGCCACAGTACTATTTCAAACTTCTCCAGGGAACATTTTTTATTATTTGATATTGAGTCAATTGATGGTTTAGATCGCGGTGTATTCCAGGCTCAACTTTACATGGCCATGACCTTAATCTGGAATCAAGCCTTGATTCAAGGGAGACGACAAAAGTATTTAGTTGAAAAAGGAGAACTTGATGAAGAACATGTACGTAAATTTTGCGCACTGATTGACGAATGTCACAACGTGATTAATGCTCACAACATTGAAACAGTTGAATATATGACCAATTTCCAACGTGAAATGCGTAAAATTTTTGGCTTAACTTTATTAGCTACTCAATCGCCGCAAGAAATGGTACCGGAAAACGTGAATCACCAACATTTAGATCAATTGAAAAAAGTATTTGAGCTTTCCCCACAAAAGGTATTCTTGAAAATGGACCCGTCACAAATCCCACACATTCAAAGCCTTGTTGGGAAATCTTTGACAGAATCAGAAGTGCAAAGCATTACTGAACAAAAGAAAGGGGACGCCATTATCACATTTGGTGACAGAGAAACCTATCGTGTGCATAGTACACCTAATGAAAGACAGCTAAAACTATTTGCAGGAGGTAAGTAATCGTGCAAAATGAACAAGAAAACAAGGCACTAGTTGAACGAATAATAAAAATGAAACGTCGGGCAAAACTATTAAAACTCATTCTTGGTAGTGTGAGTTTTAGTAGTTTTTTCCTTTTAATAGCTGGGCTAGTGAGCATTATTTTTATCATAATAGGTGCGAGTACCCAACAAGAAACACCTGGGGAAGGAAATGGATCTATTTCAGGAAATATAAATCTAAGTCCACTTGTTCTCACTCTAAAACCTATCGTTGAAAGAGAAGCAAAAGCTCAAGGTATTCCAGATATGGTACCTGTTTTGCTAGGGATTATTCAAGTTGAATCAGGCGGGAAACTACCTGACCCCATGCAATCAAGCGAATCTGCGGGACTACCTGTGGGATCGTTAGTGGACGCGGATTCTTCAATTAAACAGGGTGTTAAACATTTTAAGGCAGCTATTGACCAAACAAAAAGCGTAGGAGCCGACGTGTGGACAGCTGTCCAAGCCTATAATTTTGGAACCGCCTATATTAACTATATTGGTACAAAAGGGAAAGTAACAACAACCAAACTCGCTGATGAATATTCACGAACTGTAGTCGCACCGTCACTTGGTAATACTTCTGGAATTATGTATAGCTACCCCAATCCAGTTGCTATTCCATACAATGGTGGCAGATTATATTTGAACGGCGGAAATTTTTTCTATGACTTATTAGTGAAACAATTTGTTCAACAAGGAAGTTCAGGCGGTGGAAATGGTGGAGGAAATGGACAGAATACCGCAACCGGCTGGAAGAAAAAAGCGATTGAAAATGCACGAAGTGAAATGGGGCAAACCTTCCCGACTGGTTGGGATGCACCAGGAGAATGTATCAAGGCTGTTCAGCGATGGATTAATAATGCTGGTGGCCATTTTGGTGTTGGTGGTGTTCGCTCAGGATACGTCAATTCAGGCGCACAAGAGATCCCCTGGAATCAAGTTCAATCAGGAGACGTGGTGCAGTACGAGAATCAAACTGATCCAGAATTATTTGCTTCTGGCGTCCATACTATGCTTGTTGAGTCCGTTAATAAAGATGGAACAATTAACGTAGTAGAGTGTAATGTGCCAGGAGGAAGTGGTTTAGTTGGGGCCAGAACAAACCTAACAAATGCTGCTCCTGCAGGTTGGCGTGCAGTTGTATGGCGCTTCCCAGGTTAGTAAATAGTTAAAAGAAAGGATTAATGAAATGAAAAAAACAGTAGTAATTTTGGCATTGGTGTTGAGCCTTGCAGTAAATGTGACACAGTTCTTAGTATTTAAACAATCAAATAATCAGGAAGTAATAGAAACGAAAGAACAAACTGTAAATCAAGAAAAAGAGATCTTAAAAGGAACAATAAAAGAAAGAGAAAAACGAATCAATGAATTACAATCTCAGCTTGATCAAGCGAATAAAACGCCTGAACCTACAGATCAAAAAAATGTATTTGAAGAAGTCTATTCAGATATGGCAATTAGGTTTTCAAAGGTAGCGTTGAGTGGTCAATCAGCGGCAGTTAACTATGAGAAAGAATTAAAAGACATTGCAACAGAAGAATTATATAACCGTATGACGAAGTCAAGCGGAACACAAACTAAAAATCCAAGTATTACACTTAAGTTTTCAGATGAGAGTGCATACATTGATACAAAATCAATGACGGATGAAACTGCCACAGTTTTTGTACGTATGGGTTATTCATATAACGCTGAAAATGATTCAAAAAATCAACAACAACCAGTTAGTATCGCCTATCTACGCTTGACATTAATTAAGGACACTCAAGGACAGGTTCGGGTGTCTAACTTTGAAATGGGGTAAGGATAAATGGTAAAAAATTCCAAACGAAAAAAAATATTTAAATGGTTTAGGATATTTCTTATTGTAGGGCTAGTTATTTTAACTAGTCCTTTATATATGAGGCAAAAGCAAGAAGTAACGTCCGAAGTAACGACAAATTCCATTTCAGATAGCATAGTTATGAAAGTCAGGAATGTAAAATATAATCCCAACACTCAGTTAATGCAAGCTACATTCAACCTAGAAACAACAGAAGGAAGTACACCGGATATAGAATCAATAATGAATCTTGTCTACTCGATTGATGTTGCTAGTAAGTTGAATAACAGGGAATATAAACCCGATGTGAAACGAGTAAATGACCAATATTTAGTAGTTACAATTCCAATGGTACCCGAAGAATTTGACTTCATGAGATTTAGTGTATCACCTAAATTAGTGGATAACACCAAAGATAATTCATACCCACCTATTAAATTTTATGTCAGTCAAAAGCATGTAAAAATGGATAAATCATTGAAAGAAGAAACGATGGAGGAATACCAAAAGCAATTTGTAGTGTTTAAACAAGATCAAATTGATAAATCCATTGAAAAAGAAAATCAAGCGATTAAAGAGGAAAATGAAGCAATTACAATCAACATTGAAAAAATTAAGAAGCTTGAAAGTGAGCTAGAGTATCAGGTAGAAGAGGAGCAACAAAAGACTCAAGGAACGATCTCAACTTTAAACGGTGACATAGAAACACGTAAGCAATCAATCGAACGTCATAAACTTACAATCGAGTCGTTAAGAGAAAAAAGAGAGTTAGTGAAAGAACAATACGAGTAAGAAGGAGTTTCCAATAATCGTCGCTATCGCTTGCGATAGCGACTCGATTTTAAAAAATGGAGGATCAAAGTATGAGAGAAATAATAAATGCTAAGTTGAAAGAAGTAAAGATACGGCCGTTTTTTGAAGCGCAGTTAATGAATTTAATGTACTTCATTAAATATTATGCAAGGAGTGTATTGATAATATATGCGTCTATTTTCGGATTAATATGGATGAATGTAAATGAAATTGTGGTAATTAAAGGTGTATCACCAAAAGATTTTATTGATTTTCTTATTACCTTTAATATCATTCTTTGCGGTTTTCTAATGATAACAAACCTTGTTTCAATTGGAATTTCGTTTGCAGTAAATCAATGTCTATTATCAAGAGAAAAAACTACTAAATTGATCAAAACGGTTCTTTTTTATTTTTTGGTTTCAACTATTCTTTCGGCTAAGGAAGAAATGATCACTGCCACGGTTGATTTTAACGATGTTCCTACGAATGTCTATTTTACAGTATTCTTATACGGAATTTCTTACATTTTTAGTAGGCTTAACATTAAATTATTTTGGAAGCGAGTAACAAAGAATGTTGAAATAAAGAGCAAAGATCTTTTAATTAAGTCAGAATCCTTAGATAGCAAATATCTTGAAGAACAAGTAGTTTTTTATAACAACATAGATCAAGTTGTTAAGCCAGTTGCAATAAAAAAAGAAGTTACAAAAATTAATGATGGGATAGTAGAAAGCAGCTCACTTTATGAAGTGCAAAGTGTTACTTTAGCTTTGAAATATTCAATTGTCCCTTACGTTAATGTTAACCATATACACCGGTCTCCCATTGATTGTCGCTAACGTTTTTTGAAAATAGTATGAATTTAAAAAATTTTTTTCCACTCATAATCGCTGTTTACAGCGATTGAACTTTTTGAACTGAAGGAGGTCAAACGTGAAATCATTTAGCTTACAAGAGTTATTTACAGCTATAGAAGATGAAAAGTTTCAACGCTATGACTTAATAAATAATTCTATTGAAGGGATGCTGCTCTTAAACCAAGAAGTAACTAGCCACACTTTTATTTGTAAAGATGGCGAATTGGTTCTTCCAAAAGAATCAAAGCTAGTGTTAAACATAAAAGCCGTACGAAAGATTATGTGTGAGCAAAGATTAATCGAAGGCGTGGATTTAAAATATTGCGAAACGGATGAGTACTTGGTAGAAGTCAAGTTTGAGAAGCGTCGTAGACTAACTGAAGAAGATCAAGAAAATTATTTTTCAGAAGGTACAGGCGAAGAATATCTTGTTTTAAAATTTAAAAAAATGAATGCCAATAGAATTGTAAAAGGTTTGGAATATGAAGTGACAGAAAATTGCTACGTCCGCTATGCAACGAAAGTACACACGTTTTTAGAAGATAAAGAAAATGGGTTAGACTTATCTGAACATTGGAGAGGTTATGGATCTGTGCCTCTAAGATTGCATAATGAATTAACTTTTATGGATCGAGCGCTTGCTGAAACATTTCAAATGATGAATCCTTTTGTAAATGAAATGACAAAAGAGAAAGACCGATTACCTATTTATTGGACAGAAATCATTGAGGCAAGGAACAAACAAGATCTGTTAAATAAGAAGTATAAACGAGTTACTTTTTCTAAAAGTGTTAACAAATATCCATTACGTTACAGCTATGCATTTTACAAATTAAGAACAAAGGTAACAACGGATCAATTGAATAAAATGAAAGCTTTTGTAGAACAGCATAAATCAATAGATGTATTTCCAAGTAAAATCTTTGATAGTAAAAAGAATGATTTGGATTTCTACAAACAATTGTTAGAAAGTTACCTGATAAAAACAAATCAAGTGACAGGTTTCAAAACGTTTGAGGAACTTACGTATGAACAGAGGGATTTAAGTATGCTGCTTGATGATATATATGATATGGCACAAATGCTTCACAAAAAGATAACCTTAAACTTTACTACAGTTAAAGGGATGAGACGCTACCATGATTCGTTAGTTGAACTTTTAAATAAACAAAAACAAAGAAAATTAAAGGATTTTACTTTTTCTTTTCCTCAAAAGTTTGATCAATTGATAGAAGCAGCGGAACAAGATAGTCGTTTTGAAGTAATAAAAACACACAAGGAATTGTTTTTAGAAGGGTTAGAGATGCACCACTGTGTTTATAGTTACTTAAATCTAGTAATGAAAGGCAAATGTATGATTCTAAAGTATAAAGATGATAAACATCGTTACACATTTGAAGTTAGGAAGAGAAAAAACAGAAAATACAGCGTCAGACAATGTTATGGGAAATATGATTCATTACCTGAACCAGAGATAGAACATTCAATTAGAGCGTTCACTGAATCAGTTCCTTGGAGAGAAATGGAAAGAGCATAAGGGAAATCTGTCCCCAAATTAAAATTTGAGGACGGAAATAGGCTGTGCCTATTAGATTTGTAAGAAAAAAGCTTGGGGCCACTTTTCGCTAAATATGGATAGCGAATGGATAGTCTACAAACTATTCTGGATAGTCAGCGGATACAATCCAAAGACTATCCATTGAGGAAAGGAAAAAAATCTATGAGTAAAAAACGTATGAATATGGAACCAAAGGATATAAAAATCAGGGGAATAAATGAGGAATTAATTCTATCATTTGATCGAAAAGCAGTTGAACTAACTAACAAATTGAATAGACCTGTTTCAAGAAATGAATACATTAAAATGGTTCTTGAAAGTCAACAAGCTATGCCTGTATATGAACTTCAAAAGAAACTTTTAGAAGAAACGATTGATCGTTTTACTAGAATTATGGAAATTCAAAATGATACGTTTGAGAGATACATTGAAAGTAACGAAATGATGATAGAACTAATGGCAGGCATTTCAATTGAGGAATTGAGAGGAGTCAACAGCGATGATTGATAGACATGTGACTTTTGAGGAAGAACACCAAAAAGTAATTGATGACATTATTAAAAATGTTCCTGGTGTAAACAATTTAAGTCAAGCTTTCCGTTATTTGTGTATGGAGTATGATGGCGAAAACAAAAAAATGCGTGAACGCAAATTGAATGCAATGAGTAAAGAACTATCCATTTTATTGACTATTATTACTAGTGCAATGGAAGAAACAATCGATGTTAGTGAGCTAAAAGAATACAAAAATTCAACACTTTATGCTCGTGCAAAAGAGCTAGTAGAAGAAACCATTCAAACGAATACTACGTTTAAATCAACCAAACGAAAAAAAATCTCGGAGAGAAAAACAGATGATTTATTTGCTAAGAGATCTCCTTTTTAGGTATGACACATGAGTAGTCCAGGGATTATTTTAACGACGCAATTTACCACACCAAATGCAAAATCATTCACGAGTTATCTAAAATATATTACGCGTGAAGAGGCGTTGCTCAAAAAAAATGAACGTAGTATTCAAGAAGAAATGGAACTGACTAAAATTCAAAAGCACTTAGATCAAAATCCTATGGAAGAAGGGAACACCTACAACTCATTAAAAAAGAAAAAAGAGCTATCTGAAACTGAAACTGAAATTTCAGGATTGTTAAACAGGGAATCAATAGACGAACAAGATTTTACAAAGTATGTTTCATACATGACACGTAAATACGCATTAGAAAAGAAATCGTCCCTTACAAGTTTCGAAGAAAAAGAATTAAAACGAATCAATCACTCGTTAAATGAATTTGAAACAGACGAGATTCCAGCAGAAGATACTCCATTAAGTGGTGTCTTTACAGACAAGCAAAATCATATTTTTGATGACGATCTAAAAGAAATTAGTAAAGAATTCTCAAACGGTCAAAAAAGAGGGTCAATCATTTTTCAGGATGTCATTTCACACGATAATGCGTTTCTTGAGGAACTAGGGTTGTATGATTCAAAGACGGATACTTTAGATGAACGAGGACTGATTCATGCGAGTCGTGCGATGATGAAGGAACTTATGGAAAAGGAAAACTTATCAGACAGTGCGCAATGGATGGCGTCAATTCACAGAAACACCAAGCACATTCACATTCACTTTGCTTTAGTAGAAAACAGAAATACACGTGATGAAAAAGTGGTTAAGATTAACGGAGAAGAGTTCGTTCAACCCAAGGGTATCCGTAAACAAAGTACATTGGATGCTATGAAACAAGCGTATGGTAGAGAGCTTAGAGATTATGCTTTAGGCAATGAACGAGTTAAAAAACTTGAAAGAAAATCTGAACTGCGAAACGAAATTGTGCAAGAAGTGAAGCTGGAAACAATTTATTCAAAAAAAGAATTACGTTTGTTAAATGAAATCTATCAAGAATTACCAGAAGAGAAAAAACACTGGGTGTATGGCGATAAAGACAAAACTAAATTGTCACCTGAGCTACGAGAGAAAATAGATACATTGACTGAATCGTTAATGAGTGAGTCAAAAGCGTATAAAGAATATTTGGAACTGATTAAAGAAGAACAACGAATGAAAACAAGAATGTTTGGCCAAACAACACGTGAAGATAAAGATCAATTTACAAACGAATTATTTACGATTAAAAAGCGTTTAGGCAATTCGTTATTGACTGAATTAAGAAGCCAAGATTCTGAATTAAATCAACGAAGGCAGAAGATTTATGGTGCCTTTGAACAAAAGGAAGCGAAAGATTCTTTCCAAGAAAAAAATGATAATGGCTATTCAAAAAGGACGGACACGAAACAAGAAGAAAAGTACAAAAAGCAAAATAACACGTTTCAAGAGCAACGACAACCGTATGGTGCCAAATATAAAGGAGATTTTAGGAAAGAACCTTTTTCAAAAGGAAATCAATTTTACAAGGCACAAACACTTGGCAGAAATCAAAAATATAACAATCAAGATAGGAAGCATTACAAGCGCCCTATTTTAAGTCAAAAGAATTTGTATCGGATAAAACGATCACTCGATACTCACACAGACAAGTACAAAGAATTACGTGAGTACGAGCAAATGAAACAACGGATACGTTGGGAACAAGAGAGACGTTAAACAAAGTGAACTAGAGCAGAACGAAACTTTCGTTCTGCTCTTTTTAATACAAAAAATTGAAAGGAGGGCTGCAGATGAACGAAGTAGTAGAAGTCAATCTTTTAACAAATGAAGTAACTGTCCGTGATATTGAAAGTAATGAAAAATCTGTTGTGGTATTCACGGATGCACGAGCAAGAGAACTGTACGAAGATTTTACACAAAATGGCAATGAACCATTAATCATTGACTTAGATGACTAAAAAGGAGCAAAGAATTATGGCGAAAACAAGAGCGGATTACAAAAAAGAAATCACTGAACGGACACAAGCAGCAAAAAAGCTTGTTTTAAATCAATCAAAAAGTGCCGATGGATTAGCAGAGTATGGAGCCTTTGCTGCACGGTTTGCAGGGAAAGGTTCGGCCAATGTAAAACTGGTCTACGAACAAAACGCACAAGCACAGCAAGTCATTACGAAAAAAGAACTGGAAACAAATAACCTGTCTTTAGCTAGTGAACAAGAACAACCACTGCGTATTTTTGAAGCAAAGAAGATTGAAACGTTTCTAACAGAAACAAACAGATACGTACCAATTTATAAGGCGACAGACGAACAAAAGAAATTAATTGACAACGGCACCTTAAAGAAATCTGAAAAGACCTACTACAATTTAATCGATGCTTACGACATTCAACAGTTAGACAAAGAATCGCAAGAAAAAATTCGTCAAGAAGGAACGAAAGCAAGTGTTGAGTTAGAACCAGTTATTCACGCTTACGTAGAAAAACAATATGCGACGATGAAGAATGGCACCTTCCAAAAAGCATTTACAGAATACATTGTTCGTCAACATTATGGGCTGGATCAAACGGAAGAACTAAACGTTAAGTTTGAAAATTGGGCGACACGCGATTCTCCAGATGAGTATCGCTTAAAAACAATGGATAGTAGTCAAAAAAATGCGTCTGTGATTATTCAATCGCTCAATAAAGAGATGGAAGGTGAAAAAGAAGTGAAACAAACAATCAAAAAAGACCGTGTTACAAAACAGGAAATTGCAGCTGCTGAAAAGGTAAGCATTTTAGATATTGCGCAACAAAACGGCATTGATTTAGAGCAAAGCTCAGCTAATGAGTTCCGTTTCGTACATGATCATAGCGTAGTTATTAATACTCGAAAAAATATTTACAACGACTTCGCAACGTCTGGCCGTGGGGGAAACACCATTCATTTTGTGCAGAAAGAGTTAAATGTAAAAAACTTTGTCCAAGCCGTTAAATACATTAACAGTGGGGAGTTTATTGAGTTAGGAGATTTTACCGATAAGCCGGTACCATATGAATACAATCCAAACAAAGAAACTCAAGACTTTACAGATTCAAAAAATTATCTAGTGAATGAGCGCAAAATTAATCCAGAGTTGGTCGATCACTTACACAAAGAAGGATTACTACGTCAAACTCAATATCAATCTGAAGCAATGAAAGAAAAAGGTTATGCTCCACATAACAATTTGGTGATGGCGTGGAAATATGAAAATCAAATTGTTGGCGCAACGGAACAAGGCGTTCAAAAGAATGAAAATTACAAACGTGGGGCATTCAAGGGAATCCAAGAATATTCTCAAATTAATCGTGGGTTTAACTTTAAGTTTGGTGAACCAAAGCACTTATATTGCTTTGAATCAGGGATTGATGCCATGAGTTTCGCGTCACTTCAAATTGAAAGTGAAGGGAAAGGAGCCGTTAAAGATAGCTGGTATGTTTCAATGGAAGGATTAAAATCAGATGCTCTAGGAGAACACATTCGTTTAGCTTACGATGAATTAAATAAAAATAAAGCGCCAGAAGAACCTGCTTTAATTCCGACTATTGAACTATGTATAGATAACGATGAAGCAGCAGACAAATTCTACAAAAACTTACCATTTAATAAAGACACAATCGTAAGAAATTCACCTGAATTACCAGAAGGAAAAGAAAAATGGGACTGGAACGACCAGTTGAAGTCGGAAAAAGAAAATGAAATAGAAGTTAATCCTAGGGTCCTAGAGATGTATCCATCAGTTAAGGACATTCAAGCAGCACTTGTGTTTGATAAATATGGAGATCTTAGAGAATATCAAACAAATGAAAAGTTATTTTTGAAACTTCCAACTGAGCTGTCTAGACAAATTGAAGCATTAGGAGGGGAGCATGAAAGTATTCAATTTTGGATTAGCACGTCAGATGAAATGGAAGGTCGTGCAGAAGCATTTGAGCGTAGAGATGAAATCAAACAACAAATTCAAGAAATTACTGAGCCAATTATTCAACAATCGTTTGAAAAAGATAGTTTAGAAGTGAATCCAGAAATGCTTCTTCGTTATTCAAATGAAAAGGACCTTATGTCTGGTGTTGCCATTGATAAACATGGTGAATTTAGAGATCAACGCACAAACGAAAAAATATTTTCACACGTACCTGAAGAATTAGCCGAAAAATTTGAAGAGTTAGGTAGTCAGTATAATGGGTTACAGTCCATTCTTAACGATGGTGAATTAGTTATAGGAGAAGATGAAATACTTGATCGTTTAAGCGAAATCAAGGGTCTTTTGTATGAAGCAACAGCGCCTGCTATCAAAAACGCCTATGAAAAATCAAGCGACAACAAACAAACGAATCCTGAAAGAACAAAAGAACAAAATGTTCAACGAAAACACGCGCAACAAATGGCCATTGAAAGATAAAAAATATTGTAGGCAGTAGGTTTTTGAACCCTACTGCCTTTTTTAGGAGGATAGAAGAATGAAAACAGTCATTCTTGCAGAAAAGCCTAGTCAAGCATTGGCTTATGCACAATCATTCAAAGCGAGTAAGAAAAAAGAAGGATACTTTGAAATATCTGATCCACTTTTTTCAGGAGAAACCTTTATTACTTTTGGTTTTGGTCATTTAGTAGAATTAGCGGAACCTGGTTATTATGATGAACGTTGGAAAAAATGGTCGCTCGATGCACTTCCAATTTTCCCCAATCAATTTATGTTTAACGTTCCGAAGGATAAGCAAAAACAATTTAACGTCGTCGCAAAACTTTTAAAACAAGCAGATACCATTGTCATAGCGACGGATAGTGACAGGGAAGGGGAAAATATTGGCTGGTCTATTATCAAAAAAGCCGGTGCTTTTTCTAAGGCAAAAACATACAAAAGATTGTGGATCAACTCATTAGAAAAAGACGTGATTTACCAAGGGTTCAAGCAATTAAAGCCTGCAGAGGACTATTATCCCTTTTACATTGAAGCGCAGACCAGACAAATTTCGGATTGGTTGTTGGGCATGAATGGCAGTGTACTTTACAGTTTAGAAATGCAGAAAAAAGGAATACGTGAAACTTTTTCATTAGGACGAGTGCAAACCCCTACGCTCTACATGATTTACCAACGACAAATAGCGATTGAACGATTTAAAAAGGAACCATATTTTGACGTTGAAGCAATGATTTTAACAAATCAAGGTCAATTTAAGGGACGTCTGAATCCTTTACAAACTTTCAAAACAAAAGAAGCAGCTACCGCCTTTCTTTCACGTAATGGCCTGTCTACTAAAAAAGAACACGGAGTTATTTCCAATGTAGAAAAAGAGAAGAAGGATACGAAGAGTCCTCATTTATTTTCTTTGAGTAGTTTACAATCCAAGGTCAACCAAATGTACCAAGCGACGGCCAATGAAACGTTGAATGCTATGCAAGGACTGTATGAGGCAAAACTTTTATCTTATCCTCGGACAGATACGCCTTATATCACCGATTCAGAGTTCCAGTATTTAAAAGAAAACTATCAAAACTATTGCTCGTTTCTTTCTATCGATGAACCCTTGGTTCAAGACAAGCCAAGAAAACGATATGTTGATAGCAATAAAGTGCAAGAGCATTATGCGATAATTCCAACGAAACAAGTTCCTAGCAGCAATCAATTTGAAGGTCTCACTACGTTACAAAAAAATATTTACAAGTTAGTGTTGAAAACTACTGTAGCTATGTTCTTATCCGATTACGAATATGAGGAAACTACGATTGAAACGAAAGTATCAGAGCTTATCTTCAAAACAACTGGAAAAGTACCTGTTAAACAAGGATGGAAAAAAGTTTTTGAAACAGACAAGGATACCAAAGAAGCGCAAGAAAAGGATATTGCTTTACCTAAGGTATCGATAGGCGAAACAGTAACAGCAGACATTCAACTTCAAGAAAAGGAAACAAAGCCCCCAAAACCGTTTACGGAAGGGACTTTATTGACAGCCATGAAAACCGCAAACAAAACGGTTGATAATGAAGAGGCAATAAAGATACTAAAAGAAGTTGAAGGGATTGGAACTGAAGCGACACGTGCAAGCATTATCGAAACACTAAAGCAAAAAAAATATATTGTCTCGCAGAAAAATAGATTAACAGTCACGGAAAAAGGAAAACTTCTTTGCAAATCTGTAGAAGCACAACCCTTGTTATCAAGTGCAGAAATGACAGCAAAATGGGAAAGTTCTCTCAAAAGCATAGGGAAAAAACAAGGAACCCAGGAACATTTTTTGGCGAATATCAAAAAATTTATCCTTCATTTGTTAGAAAACGTACCAAGTGATATAGCACGTGTTGATTTTTCAACATTTGAACAGGAGCAAAAGCAAATAGAAGAGAAATCAATCTTAGGTACTTGTCCTAAATGCAAACATGGAGAAGTAAAGAAGTTTAACAAATTAGCTAGTTGTCAAAATGAAGAATGTGATTTTAAAATTTGGCTTACTTTAGCACAAAAAAAGCTACCTGATACAGTTTTAAAAGAACTTATAAAACAGGGAAAAACGAACAAAAAGGTGAAAGGATTTAAAGGAAAAAAAGGATCGTTTGATGCTGCTTTAAAACTTGATAATTATTTAGTCGTTTTTGACTTTGGCAAATAGTAAGCAAAAGAGGAGAGTAAAACAATGAATCAGTACAGAAAAACGCAAAAACAACAAGAAATAGAAACTGTAGCAGCAAAGGAACGTAGAAAAAAAGAACAGTTAAAGGCTCTTGAAAGAAAGAGAAAGCAATTAAAGTATGAACAGCAACAATCACAAGAATTAGATCGATAAGCACAAACATGCGCATGACCATGCGTGTGTTTGTGCGCATGAAAACACAATGAAGAACGGAGAATAAATTATGATAAACAATTCGAATTTGGTAGGACGTTTGACAAAGGATATTGATTTACATTACACAAAAACCGATAAAGCGGTCGCTTCTTTTACATTAGCGTCTCAACGGAATTACACCAATGCTAATGGAGAATATGAAGCAGACTTTATTGACTGTGTTATCTGGGGTAAACCCGCGGAATCGCTGGAGCGTAACACAAAAAAGGGAATGTTAATTGGTGTAACTGGTCCTTTAAGAAAACGATCTTACCAGAATAAAGAAGGTAACCAAGTATACGTTACTGAGATTTTAGTCGAAACTTATCAACAAATGGAATTCCTTCCTAAAGAACAAGCAGATACAGAGGGTAAAGAACAGTCTGTAAAACAATCTAATTTGCAAAATCGATTAGCAGATGACGACCCTTTTGCTAGTATTTCTCGGCCAATAAATTTTAATGATGAAGATTTACCTTTTTAAGCATAAATTGACATGGAGGAAAAGTAACCGATGATAAAGACAGGAAAAAGTATTCAAGAAGCGTTCCAAAAGACAGTTTACGGTATCACTCGATCAAAAGAATCATTGCATTCGTTTTTAAGACAGAACACGTATTTGTACAAATATCCTATGAACGACATTTTATCTATTCACAGCCAAAATAAAGAAGCGACGTATGTCGCTTCTTTTGACATTTGGAATAAACATGGTCGAATTATAAAAGCCAAAGCTCGTTCTATTCGCACATTAAAAGATATTTCTAACGAAAACAGTAAGCAAAACTATTATTTTGACATTACACAGACTATTGGTGAACCAGTAGAAACCTACAATTGGACGATAACGTCAGAGGAGCTATTAGTATTATTAGCTGAAAATCATGGTGATCAAACAATTCATAAGGATATTTATTCTTATGCTCAACAAATGATTGATGAAATGAAGGTTGATGGTACAGAAGTAGCGTATGAACAATTGGTTGCTTTGCTAACAGAGAACACTTTGTTACAAAAATTTGGCTTACCACAAGAAGAAACTTTTACAAGAATCTATGCAGAAGTTGAAAACATGAACCCTGTTGAATTTATCAACGCTGTCAGAGCTAGTAATGTTGTCGTAAATTACACCTTAAATCGATTAGAAGAAAAACACAAAGAAATCAAGGAAAAAAGAGATAGAGAAGAAACTTCATTAATAGAGAATCCAGAAGCTGTTGGAAAACAGTCAGTAAGTAAAAGCGAAGAAATTATTAATGATTATGCACAAGAAGAGTTGTTTTCACCAGAAATTTTAGAAGAGTCAAAAGAACCTGAAAACGCTTTGTCAAATTTACAAGAATATCAATCAGCAGGCTTTCATTTTCCTGATAAGGAAATATATGGTCAAACTAAGAAAGAAAAAATTAACGATAACGTTGAAGCTATTCGTCTGTTAAGAAAATTGGAAAACGAAAAACGTACACCAACTCAGGAAGAAAAATTCGTTTTAAGTAAATATGTAGGGTGGGGCGGCTTGTCTGAAGTATTTGACTACCGAAAAGAAAATGAATCCTACAAAACGATTAGAGAAGAGCTACAAAGGCTAGTTACTGAAGAAGAATATGAGCAAATGGAAGAATCTGTTTTAACAGCCTACTACACAGATCCGATGATTGTTGAGGGCATTTACAAAAAAATAAAAGCTATGGGTTTTCAATCAGGGAATGTTTTAGACCCTGCGATGGGAACAGGCAATTTCTTTTCTGCTATGCCACAAGAATTAAAAGATAATGTTTCATTAACTGGAGTTGAAATTGATTCGATTACAGGTAAAATAGCCAGTTATTTGCATGATGATGCAAATGTGTTTATTCAACCATTTCAAGATGTTCAATTAAAGGAAAAAAGTTTTGATTTGATTGTCGGAAATATTCCGTTTGATAATTTTGAAATTAAAGACAAAAAAATGTTTAAAAAAGGTATGCAAATTCATGATTATTTTATTTCAAAATCTTTAAAACTTTTAAAAGATGATGGGATACTGGCTGTCATTTCTTCTTCCGGAACGTTAGATAAACAAGCTAACGAAATACGAGGTCCGTGGGCAAAGCAAGCGGATCTATTAGGTGCTATAAGACTGCCTAACAATGCGTTTAAACGCATTGCAGGAACAGAGGTGGTAACAGATATTTTGTTCTTTAAAAAGCCTAAGAATGAAGAAGAGCTAGAAAATACAGCTATGCCAGAATGGGTATTCACAAATTCAGTAGTCATAAATAATGAGTCAGTTGTAATGAATCGTTACTTCAATGAAAATAAACATTTGGTTTTAGGGGAACTTGATGTTAAGAACTTTAGAGGAAAAACAATGACTGTTATTCCTAATAAGAAAGTTACCTTACAAAATCAGCTGGAAGAAGCGCTAAGTCAACTTCCAAATAGCTTAGAGAACCGTTTGGTGGATGTTGAAGAAAATTCAGTAAAAGAAATCAATTCAGAAATTATTGAAAACGAACAAGCACAATTAAGTATTTCTGATGTTGAAATAATAGATGTCGCTGATATTGAAGTTGACGATGTACCGAATTTTTCTTTTGTGATGATTGATAATCAATTGTTTTTTAAAGAGACGGAAGGTCTAATAAATCACGATACGTTATCTCAAAAGAAAAAAGACCGGATAGAAGGGATGATAAAATACAGAGATCAATTACGTAGAGTGATTGCGTATCAACAAAAGCCAAACTATGAGCAAGAGACGTTTGATCAACATTTGCGTATTCTTAATGAACGATACGATGATTTTGTTAGTAAATACGGACATTTACACGACAAAGCAAATGAAAATCTATTTAGAGCAGACGATTCGCTACAACTATTATTATCAACAGAAATAAAGCAAAAAGATGGTAGCTACGTAAAAGCAGATATTTTCAGAGAAGCAACTATCGTACCAAAAGTTGAAATCACTCATGTGGATACTGCACACGATGCACTGTATCAATCATTAGCAAAGTATGAAGAAGTACGATTGGAATACATGAGTGAACTGTATGGAAAGCCTAAAGATGAGATTATCGAAGAATTACAAGGGGCTATTTTTGTTGATTTAGACGTTTACGACGAAGAAATAGAACCAAGATGGGTGACCAGAGAAGAATATTTATCTGGAGATGTTGTTTCAAAGCTTGAAACAGCTCAGGTATTTAAAGAACAGTTTCCAGAAAATGTTGAAGCTTTAGAAACCGTTCAACCAAAACGAATTGGTCTAAAAGATATAGATATTAAATTGGGTTCACCAATCATACCACGTGAATATTACAAAGCATTTGCACAAGAAGTCTTTGAGACAAGACCTTACTACTTTAATTACGACATTATCCAGTTTGACTACAACTCGATAACACAAGCCTACTTTATTAAAGGAAAAAGATCAGATACAAGCCCAATTTCAACGAAAAAGTATGGAACTAGTCGAGCCAACGCATACAAATTATTAGAAGATTCTTTAAACATGAAAATTACTGAAGTAAAAGATCGTGTAGAAGATTCTGATGGAAATGTACGTTACGAATTGAATCAAAAAGAAACATTGCTTGCAAGAGAAAAACAAGCGCTTATACAGTCTACCTTTAGCAACTGGATTGCTTCAAATCCAGAACGGTCTGAGCTTGTTGTACAACGATACAATGATCGTTTTAACCGTTATGTTCCTAGACAGTACGATGGGTCTTTTTTAGAAATTAAAGGGTTAAATAAAAACTACGAATTACGACCACACCAAAAAAATGCTGTCTTACGAACGTTAATCGAAAAACGTGGATTGTATGGCCATGTTGTTGGCTCAGGAAAAACTTTAACGATGATTACTTCTGGTATGTTGTTGAAAGAAAAAGGCCTTGTAAACAAGCCGATGCACGTTGTTCCTAACCATTTAACGGCGGAATATGCCCAGGAACTTTTGAGGTTCTTCCCCGATAAGAAAGTTTTAGCAACAACTAAGAAAGATTTTGAAAAAAATAACCGGAAGAATTTTGTATCAAAAATTGCTACAGGAAACTATGACGCTATCATTATTGGCCAAACACAGTTTGAAAAAATTTCTCTATCTAAAGAATTCCAAGTAAGAAAACTAAGAGAAGAAATTAATGTTATTACAGAAGCAATTGATCGCCAAAAACAGTCAAATGGTGACTCATGGTCGTTTAAAGACATGAAACGGATGGAAAAACGTTTAAGAGAACGTATGACCAATTTAATCAACAGTAAGGACAAAGATGAACTTTTAACATTTGAAGAATTAGGAGTAGACTTTTTGTTTGTTGACGAAGCGCATTATTACAAAAATCTATTTAATTACACGAAATTATCAAACGTTGCTGGTGTAAACAACTCTAACTCCCAACGTGCTATGGACATGTACATGAAAGTTCAGTACATTTACGAAAATAATGACAACACAGGAGTAGTATTTGCGACAGGAACGCCTATTTCTAACAGTATGAGTGAACTGTATACGATGCAAAAATACTTACAACCAGATGTTTTAGAGAAATCAGGCATATACAGCTTTGACGATTGGGCAAATATGTTTGGAGAAATTACTTCTACAATGGAGATTACTCCTGAAGGCAGTGGTTATCGAGTAAAAAATCGCTTTGCAAAGTTTCACAATGTACCAGAGCTAATGACTGCTTTTTCAATGATTGCAGATATTCAAACAGCAGACATGCTAGATCTGCCAGTGCCAAACATTAAAGGTGGAAAGCCTAACATTGTTTTAACTTATCCGACAGAAAAACAACAAGAAATGATGGAAGAATTCAGTGTTAGGGCAGAACGTATAAGAAATGGGTTGGTTGATCCAAGTAATGACAACATGTTGAAATTAACGCATGAAGCAAAACTCATGTCACTAGACATGCGCTTGTTGGATGAAGCCTTTAGCGAAACTGATTCGAGTAAAGTCCAAGCTTGTGTTCAAAATGTATTTGATATTTACCAGGAGACGACGAACAAGCGAAGCACACAAATGATTTTTTGTGATTCTGGAACGCCTAAAAAGGACCATTTTAATGTCTACGATGAAATAAAAGATCAACTCATGAAAAAAGGTGTTCCCAAAGAAGAAATTGCTTTCATTCATGATGCTAAAAATGAAAAACAGCGTGAATTACTTTTTGAGAAAGTACGAAATGGCCAAGTACGCGTGTTATTAGGAAGTACAAACAAGGTTGGAACAGGAACAAATGTACAAAACAAATTGATTGCTGCACACCATTTGGATTGTCCGTGGCGTCCAAGTGACCTCACTCAGCGTGATGGTCGTATTGTGAGACAAGGAAATGAAAATAAAGAAGTAAGCATTCATTACTATGTAACTGAAGGTACATTTGATGCTTACCTTTGGCAAATTCAAGAGCAAAAATTGAGATACATTACTCAAATCATGAATAATAAAAGTATTTCTCGTTCGTGTGATGATCTCGATGAAACAGTTTTAAGTGCAGCTGAGGTGAAAGCAATCGCTACAAACAATCCATTAATTGCAGAAAAAATGACTATCGATAATGAGGTTACTAAATTACGTATTCTTAAAACAAGTTGGCAAGAACAACAGGTAACGATTAACAAAGCGTTAAACGAAGAATTACCGCAAAGAGAAAAGCAATTAAAACTTGAAGTAGCTAACATTACCAAAGACATGGACCGTATCAAAGATGAAACAACGGATGAATTTCAATTTACGACAGACACTCTAACATTTACCGACAAAAAACAGGCAGGTGAATACATTCATGAACAAGTAAAAGTATTAAAAAATCCCACTATTAAAGAAGTTACAGTCGGTAAATACCAGGGGTTTGATGTTACGATTCGTAAAAGCTCGTTGGCAACGTACAACCTGTATTTAGAAGGAAATCATAGTTACGGCACAAGCCTAAGTTTAACGAGTCCGATAGGAACCATTCAACGAATGGAGAATATCGATCCAGAACGTCGATTGAAGAATAAAGAAAATGAACTGGCTGAGTTAGCTCACCAAAAAGAGCAATACAAAGCGCAGCACAATCAACCATTTGAACAAGAAGAAAAATTAATACAGTTACTTGAAAAACAAGCAGAAATCAACATTGCTTTATCTCCAGAAATAGATAAAGGCGAAGAGATACAAAATAAAGAAAAATTAAAGCAGCAAAAAGCACACAGAAATGAATACGGTTTTGATAGATAATCATTGACTTTTACTTTTTTTAGTGTTACTTTTTAGAAAAGAGTAACGTTACTATTTTTCTAAATGTAACATTAAAGAGGGGTAAAGATATGCTAACTATTAAAGATGTTTTGAAAATATTTCAACAGTATGGCATTTCAACGAGCGAGCAAGTAATTCGTCGTTGGTGCCGTACTGGTGTATTAAAAGCTGAATTAACAAGTAAAAAAGAAGGATACGAGATTCATGATACAAGTGTTTATCAGTTGTTAGAGAAAAAATTAAGAAGTAAAGAATCAAAAAATAGTGCCTATTTGAGAGGATTTGAACAAGGATATTCGTTGGCACAACATTTACCATTACACGAAAGTGAGGAAAAAGGCATGAATCAAGGGCTGAGAGAAGCAATCGATAACTATTATAGAGGTTTAGCAGATAGAGAAGAGTACGTTGATCCAGATAAACTAATGGGTAAATATTCAAAGTATGTATTTAATGCTTTACGTGAATATAATCCGACCAAGTATTGTGAATTGGGTATGACAGAGGAATTGGGCAATTGGATTGAAGCAAAGAATGCGTACATGACGAATGAAGAAACAGAACGAATGCACCAAATTGAATTTGATCAAAGCGGAAACATTTTAGATGTAGCGAAACGTCGTTATAATAAAATGTTAGAGATAGAGGAAATTTTAAAAGATGAGTTTGTACAAAGTTTAAAAATAGAGGAACCAGTTCCTTCAATTGATGAATTGTTTTAGAAAGGGAGTTACTGATGGATAAAAAATCGTCACTCAGAGAAAAGTATAAAGCTAGTGTTAAGCAACGAAAAGAAGAGCTGCTCATTGGCTTACGTCCACAAGACAAAAAGGCAGTTGAAAATATTAAACATAAAAAGTAGGTGGAAATCATGGACAATACAGCGTTAGCAAAATTTATTACTTCTTTAGGCAGTTTAAACAACTACGGAAGTACCGTTCTTCAGACAAAAAAAGCGTTGGATCAGAAATCAGTAAAGCCTCTTCGTCAGAATCAAGATGATATTGCCATTTTTACTGATACTCTAAAAGGAATCGATGCAGTAAAAGAAATAGGATTTAGTACAGAAGGAATCATTGCAATTAATAAACAATTTGATTCAACTTCTAATGAACAGCCAAATATGCCAGGTCATTTAAGAAATGCGTATTACAATTCGGACGATCAGATTGCGATCATTATCGATGAAGCGAGTCAAGACGCTTATTTTCCACCTGAAGTTATTAGTCGCGCAGATTTAGATAACATTGTAAATGATTTTGAAGCTTCAGAGAAAACAGAAGAGGATGCGTGGCGTGTATTTGCACGTATTTCTAAGTTACAGCCTTTCCAAGATGGAAATAAACGAACGGCATTAATCGCAGCTAATGCAGCAATGAATACTTTTGAAAACGAAAACTATTTAACCTTGCCGTTTAATGATTTAGATCGTGTTGATTTTACTACAAATTTGATGCGGTATTATCAGGCTAAAACCCCTGAATTAGAAAATGAAGCATTTAAACGATTATTAAGTACGCTTCCTTCAAAAAAAGAGAGAGAACACGCGTTACGAGAACCAATTGAAGAAAAACAAATTGATCGTGCGAAAACGTACAAAATTAAGTCTCAACTTAGAAAAAGAGACATAGACCGGTAAATGAGGATTTGAACGTATGAAAAAAAATAAAAAATACGCTAAACAGTTTATGTTATGGCTTACTTTAGTCGTTTCAATGTTTTTAGCGAGTTGTTCAAACACAACAAGCGAAAAGCAGCCGTCGCATAACGACAAATAGCAAGTGACTCTAGTCAAAAATGTAGACGGTGATACAAGTGATTTTTCAGTAAATGGGAAAACGAAACGGGTTCGATATCTATTGATCGATACGCCTGAATCGGTAAAACCCAACACGCCAATTCAGCCATATGGAAAAGAGGCGAGTGATCGTACGAAAGAAATACTTACGAATGCTTCAAAAATAGAAATAGAAAAAGAACATGGTAACGAAGAAGATAAGTATGGCCGTTCTTTAGCGTTTATTTTTGCAGACGGTCAGCTAGTTCAAAAAATATTAGTAGAAGAAGGACTGGCACGTGTTGCCTACACAAATCGTACCAAAAGTAACTATTTAAATGAATTAAATGAAGCACAAGAACAAGCGAAACAAAAGAAAATAGGAATCTGGAGCCTAGAAGGCTATGTAACGCCCAAAGGATTTAGAGAATAAGAAAGAGGAAGAGCATTGAATGAAACGTTCAATGCTCTTCCTCTTTTTACATACATAAGTTAATGAACAAACCATAAGAGATTAAGTAAAGAAATAAAGTAGAAAAAGGTTGTTCCGCTACGGTGCAGTAGCCCTTGCTACAAAGCCAACCTTTTTGGCTGCTATATTCAAGATTTTTCAATAAAACGTTCTCCTCATATTCCTGCAGAATATGGAACGTTTACCTCTGCTACTCGTATCTCGTTTAACGCGTCGGCAAATTGAAAATTCTTGTTCCTTGTGGATCACAAGGAAACATTCCGCAGAGTAAGTTCCAGGTAACGAACGTTGTTCGCTCCCTGGAAAAACAATAATCAACCCATTTTAACCCATTTCTTCATGCACAACAATTTTTTAAGATTCGTGTTGAGTACTTGGAATCATACACCTTGCAGTCGAAATAACAAGGGTAAAATGCACAAGCTACGCTTGCCCTTGTTATTTCTTTGTGC
>Ga0153999_1000128_pt1 | contig 40774 bp, 43 predicted proteins | sample TSNC083MetaG_FD_104675 | JGI IMG/M metagenome (GOLD analysis project Ga0153999, IMG submission 104675) | Attine ant fungus gardens microbial communities from North Carolina, USA - TSNC083 MetaG | ecosystem: Host-associated > Fungi > Mycelium > Unclassified | place: USA: North Carolina, Lumber... | reverse complement strand
CTGCCTGTCGTTCCGGTACATGAATCTGAACACTGTGAAGTGTCCGAAGCGGACATGGTATTTGGCCAACTGCCTCCTGAGGCGGAGAAACCGAATCCGTTTGCCGTATTAGCCAGTTTAAAGCGTAAGTAATTGAGGAGTAAGGTCCATGGCCGTACAACAGAATAAACCAACCCGTTCCAAGCGTGGCATGCGTCGTTCTCACGATGCTCTGACCACGACTACTCTGTCTGTAGACAAAGTATCCGGTGAAACTCACCGTCGTCACCACATCACTGCCGACGGTTTCTACCGCGGTCGCAAGGTTATCGGCTAAGTAGCGATACCTTGACTCGTCTAACCCTGGCGTTAGATGCAATGGGCGGGGACTTCGGTCCCTGCGTCACAGTGCCTGCTTCGTTGCAGGCACTGGCCTCTAATTTACAGCTTCATCTCCTGCTGGTCGGCAATCCCGACGTCATCTCCCCTTTGCTTGCCCACGCCGATCCGGTTCTTCTGGAGCGTCTGCAAGTCGTGCCCGCCGAGTCTGTGATTGCCGGCGACGCCAAACCTTCACAAGCGATACGCGCCAGCCGCGGCACGTCGATGCGCATTGCGCTCGAACAGCTCAGCAGCGGCAATGCGCAGGGCTGCGTCAGCGCCGGCAATACCGGTGCACTGATGGGATTGGCGAAGCTGTTGGTCAAGCCGCTTGACGGCATCGAGCGCCCGGCGCTGATGACGGCGATCCCGAATCAGCAACGCAGTAAAACCGTGGTGCTGGATCTGGGCGCCAACGTCGAGTGCGACAGCACCATGCTGGTGCAGTTTGCCGTGATGGGCGCAGTGATGGCGGAAGAGGTGATCGGCATTGCCCAACCGCGGGTGGCGCTGCTGAATATTGGCGAAGAAGAGACCAAAGGCCTGGATAATATCCGCGAAGCGGCCGCTGTGCTAAAAAATACTCCGGCAATCAACTATATTGGTTACCTGGAAGGAAACGAACTGCTCACCGGCAAGACCGACGTTTTGGTCTGCGATGGCTTCGTGGGCAACGTCACCCTGAAAACCATGGAAGGGGTGGTCAGGGTATTCTTATCGCTGCTGAAATCGTCCGGCGACGGAAACAAGCAAGCGTGGTGGCTGAAATTGTTGGGCCGTTGGTTGCAAAAACGGGTGGTTAAGCGGTTCGGCCACCTGAACCCCGACCAGTATAATGGCGCATGTCTGTTAGGATTGCGCAGCACCGTAGTCAAGAGCCACGGCGCTGCGAACCCTCACGCGTTTGCAGTCGCAATCGAACAGGCTGTGCAGGCGGTGCAGCGGCAAGTCCCGGAAAGGATTGCTGCGCGCCTTGAGGCTGTATTACCTAAGAGTGACTGATCGTACATGTATACAAAGATTCTCGGTACGGGGAGTTATTTGCCCGTACAAGTGCGCACCAATGCTGATTTGGAAAAAATGGTGGATACCTCTGACGAGTGGATCGTCACGCGTACCGGTATCCGCGAACGTCGCATCGCCGCTGCGGATGAAACCGTCGCGACGATGAGCTTCCAGGCCGCCGAGAAAGCGCTGGAAATGGCAGGTGTGGCTAAAGAAGACATTGGGCTGATCGTCGTGGCGACCACCACGACCACTCACGCGTTCCCGAGCGCAGCGTGCCTGGTGCAGCAAATGCTGGGCATCAAAGACTGCGCGGCGTTCGATCTGGCTGCGGCCTGTGCCGGCTTCACTTACGCGCTCAGCGTGGCCGATCAGTACGTGAAAAACGGCGCGGTCAAACATGCGCTGGTTATCGGCGCGGACGTCTTGTCGCGCACGCTGGATCCTGAAGATCGCGGCACCATCATTCTGTTTGGCGATGGCGCAGGGGCGGTGGTGCTGGGGGCTTCTGAAGCGCCGGGCATTCTGTCTACCCATCTGCACGCCGACGGCAGCTACGGCAACCTGCTGACGCTGCCGTACAAGGATCGTCAGAATCAAGACAAGCCGGCCTATGTCACCATGGCGGGCAACGAAGTCTTCAAGGTTGCGGTCACCGAACTGGCGCGCATCGTCGACGAGACGCTGCAGGCCAACAACCTGGATCGCAGCGAGCTGGATTGGCTGGTGCCGCACCAGGCCAACCTGCGCATCATCAGCGCAACGGCGAAAAAACTGGGCATGGGGATGGACAAAGTGGTGGTGACGCTCGATCGTCACGGCAACACGTCTGCCGCCTCGGTGCCTTCCGCACTGGACGAAGCAGTGCGTGACGGGCGAATTCAGCGTGGCCAACTGGTGCTGCTGGAAGCCTTTGGCGGCGGCTTTACCTGGGGCTCGGCGCTGGTTCGTTTCTGATTTGGACAGGAAGAAAAAATGACGCAATTTGCTTTTGTTTTCCCGGGCCAGGGGTCGCAGACCGTTGGCATGCTGGCCGAGTTGGCCGCACAGTTCCCGATCGTCGAAGAAACCTTCGGCGAGGCTTCTTCCGCCCTGGGTTACGACCTGTGGCAGCTGGTGCAGCAAGGCCCGGCGGAAGAACTGAACAAAACCTGGCAGACCCAACCGGCTCTGCTGGCTGCCTCGGTGGCGATTTTCCGCGTTTGGCAGCAGCAGGGCGGTAAAGCGCCTGCGCTGATGGCGGGTCACAGCCTGGGCGAATACTCGGCGCTGGTCTGCGCCGGCGTGCTGGACTTCAAGGCGGCAATCCGTCTGGTCGAGCTGCGCGGCAAGCTGATGCAGGAAGCGGTGCCGGAAGGCACCGGCGCTATGTACGCCATCATCGGTCTGGACAACGACGCGATCGCCAAGGCGTGTGAAGAGTCTGCGCAAGGGCAGGTGGTTTCTCCGGTCAACTTCAACTCGCCGGGCCAGGTGGTCATCGCCGGCAACAAAGAAGCGGTTGAGCGCGCAGGCGCCGCCTGTAAAGCCGCCGGCGCCAAACGTGCCTTGCCGCTGCCGGTGAGCGTGCCTTCGCACTGCGCGCTGATGAAGCCGGCCGCCGACAAGCTGGCCGTGGCGCTGCAGGACATCACCTTCAACGCGCCTCAGGTACCGGTGGTGAACAACGTCGACGTGCGCACCGAAAACGATCCGGAAGCGATCCGCAGCGCGCTGGTACGTCAGCTGTACAGCCCGGTGCGTTGGACCGAAAGCGTAGAGTTTATCGCAGCACAGGGCGTGACGTCGCTGCTGGAAGTGGGGCCGGGCAAAGTGCTGACCGGTCTGACTAAACGTATTGTTGACACCCTGACGGCTGCGGCGGTGAACGACACCGCCAGCCTGTCGGCGGCGCTTGAACAATAAAGAGGAAAATGATGAGCTTCGAAGGTAAAATCGTTCTGGTCACCGGCGCAAGCCGCGGTATTGGCCGAGCTATTGCAGAAACGTTTGTGGCACGCGGCGCCAAAGTGATCGGTACCGCGACCAGCGAGAGCGGCGCTGAAGCGATCAGCAGCTACCTGGGCGCAAACGGCAAAGGGTTTATGTTGAACGTTGTTGATGCGCAATCTATCGACAGCGTGCTGGCATCGATTCGCGCCGAATTTGGCGAAATCGACATTTTAGTGAATAATGCCGGCATCACGCGTGATAACCTGCTGATGCGTATGAAGGATGACGAGTGGGAGGATATCCTCGACACCAACCTGACTTCCGTATTCCGCCTGTCAAAAGCGGTAATGCGCGCTATGATGAAAAAGCGGTTTGGCCGTATCATCACCATCGGTTCCGTCGTCGGCACCATGGGGAACGCAGGGCAGGCGAACTACGCGGCGGCTAAAGCCGGCCTGATTGGTTTTAGCAAATCTTTGGCACGTGAAGTTGCTTCACGTGGCATTACGGTCAACGTCGTGGCACCTGGCTTTATTGAGACGGACATGACACGGGCGTTGACAGATGATCAACGCGCAGGCATTTTGTCATCAGTTCCAGCCAACCGGCTGGGCGATGCTAAAGAAATCGCCAGCGCTGTTGCATTTTTGGCCTCTGATGAGGCCGGCTACATCACCGGTGAAACGTTACATGTCAATGGCGGCATGTACATGATTTAAAAAATGTGAAAACCATTTGCGTTATTTGAGGCAAAAACCGCAAAATAGCGTAAAATCGTGGTTTGACCAGCCGGGATTTAGTTGCATCTTTTTCAGCATTTTATACACTACGAAAACCATCGCGAAAGCGAGTTTTGATAGGAAATTTAAGAGTATGAGCACTATCGAAGAACGCGTTAAGAAAATCATTGTTGAGCAACTGGGTGTTAAACAGGAAGAAGTTTTGAACAACGCTTCTTTCGTTGAAGATCTGGGCGCTGATTCTCTTGACACCGTTGAGCTGGTAATGGCACTGGAAGAAGAATTCGACACCGAGATTCCAGACGAAGAAGCTGAGAAGATCACTACTGTTCAGGCAGCTATTGATTTCATCAACGCTAGCCAGCAGTAAGAGAACATATCTAGGCGGTCGTTCGACCGCCTAAGTTTTTTCTATCCCTAGTGTCATATTTTTCCCTCCCTGGAGGACAAACGTGTCTAAGCGTCGAGTAGTTGTGACCGGACTGGGCATGTTGTCTCCTGTCGGCAATACGGTAGAGTCCACGTGGAACGCTCTTCTTGCCGGTCAGAGTGGCATCAGCCTGATCGACCATTTCGATACCACTGCCTATGCGACCAAGTTTGCTGGCCTGGTAAAGAATTTTAATTCTGAGGATTTCATCTCTCGCAAAGATGCGCGCAAGATGGATGCCTTTATCCAGTACGGTATCGCTGCCGGCATGCAAGCCATGCAGGATGCAGGTCTGGACATCACCGAGGCTAACGCCAGCCGTATTGGAGCCGCGATCGGTTCCGGCATCGGCGGCCTGGGTTTGATCGAAGAAAACCACAGTTCACTGGTTAACGGTGGCCCACGGAAAATCAGTCCGTTCTTCGTGCCCTCCACCATCGTGAATATGATTGCAGGCCACCTGACAATCATGTACGGCATGCGTGGCCCAAGCATTTCCATCGCCACCGCCTGTACTTCAGGTGTGCACAACATCGGCCATGCGGCGCGTATCATTGCTTACAATGATGCTGACGTGATGCTGGCCGGTGGGGCAGAGAAAGCCAGCACCCCATTGGGCGTCGGCGGCTTTGGTGCAGCGCGCGCCCTGTCCACCCGTAATGAGAACCCGCAGGCGGCGAGCCGTCCGTGGGATAAAGACCGCGACGGCTTCGTGCTGGGCGATGGCGCCGGCATGATGGTGCTGGAAGAGTACGAACACGCGAAAAAACGCGGCGCGAAAATCTATGCCGAAGTGGTTGGCTTTGGGATGAGCAGCGACGCTTATCACATGACGTCACCACCGGAAAACGGCGCAGGCGCTGCGCTGGCGATGGAAAATGCCTTGCTTGATGCCGGTGTGACCCCGTCACAAATCGGTTACATCAACGCACACGGCACGTCTACGCCGGCGGGCGACCAGGCGGAAGCGCAGGCGGTGAAATCCGTCTTCGGCGCTGATGCCCAGCGCGTGCTGGTGAGCTCGACCAAATCGATGACCGGCCACCTGTTGGGTGCGGCGGGCGCGATCGAGTCTATCTTCACCGTGCTGGCGCTGCGCGATCAGGCGGTACCGCCAACCATCAACCTGGATAACCCGGATGAAGGTTGCGATCTGGACTTCGTGCCTCACGAAGCACGCCAGGTCAGCGATATGGAGTACACCTTGTGTAACTCCTTCGGCTTCGGCGGCACCAACGGCTCGCTGATCTTCCGCCGAGTGTAACTCGCGCGGTTGTTCGCTGATGAAAGCCCGGTTTTTAACCGGGCTTTTTTACGCCTATCGTTTGGGGCCCAACAGGGCTGCGTATTGCCTCGTCGCCTGTTATTCTGCGAGCGTAATGAAATCACCCGGCAACAGGAGGAAGCATGTACTGGATTAACGGACAACGCCACGATGCGCTGGCGCCGAGCGATCGTGGCCTGCAGTTCGGCGATGGCTGCTTTACTACCGCCCGGGTTGTCGATGGCAAAATCGAGCTGCTGCCCTGGCATCTGGAGCGGCTGCAGCAAGCGGCACAGCGGCTGATGCTGCCTGCCACCGATTGGCGGGCTTTCGAGCAGGAGATGGCGCTGGCGGCCGAATCAATTCCGCTCGGCGTGGTCAAAGCGATACTGACGCGCGGCAGCGGCGGGCGGGGCTACAGCCCGACGGGATGCGAAAACCCGACGCGCATCGTTGCCCGCAGCAGCTACCCTGCGCACTATTTGCAGTGGCGCGAGCAGGGCATCACGCTTGCGCTCAGCCCGGTGGCGCTGGCGCGTAATCCGCTGCTGGCGGGGTTGAAGCATTTGAACCGTCTGGAGCAGGTGCTGATCCGCGCGCATCTTGACCAGACGGCCGCCGACGAGGCGCTGGTGCTTGACACTTCCGGTATGCTGGTGGAATGCTGTGCGGCTAATTTGTTCTGGCGTAAGGGAAAAGCGGTGTTTACCCCGGATCTGAGCCAGGCAGGCGTCGCGGGCCTGATGCGGCGGCGGGTGATCGCGCTGCTGGCGGGCTCGGAATACCGTCTGCACTGCGTCAGTGAACCGCTGGAGACGCTGGCCGATGCCGACGAAGTGCTGGTGAGCAATGCGCTGATGCCGCTGCTGCCGGTAAACGCTGCGCAATCATGGCGTTATGCTTCGCGCCAGCTGTATGATTTTTTGCGTCCACACTGTTAACCATGGCTGATTGATGAAGAAAAGAAAGCTGAAGGTCCTGTCTGTTATTGTTGTTCTGGTATTGGCGCTGCTGTTTTGGGGCTACCAGAAGATCGAACGCTTTGCCGATACGCCGCTGGCTATCCAACAAGAAACCATCTTCAAACTGCCGGCCGGCACCGGCCGGGTGGCACTGGAAGGGCTATTGGTGCGCGATAAACTGGTGCGCAACGGCCGTTGGTTCCAATGGTTGCTGAAAATGGAGCCGGAGCTGGCGGAGTTTAAAGCCGGTACCTACCGGTTCACGCCGGGCATGACGGTGCGCCAGATGCTGAAACTGTTGGCCAGCGGCAAAGAGGCGCAGTTCACCGCACGCTTTATCGAAGGCTCACGCCTGCGTGACTGGCAGCAGGTGCTGCAGCAGTCCAAATACCTAAAACACACTCTGGCGGGCAAGAGCGAAGCGGAGATCGCCGCGGCGCTCGGTATTCCTGCGGGAGAAACACCGGAAGGGCATCTGTACCCGGATACCTATCAGTATACCGCCGGCATGAGCGATATCGCGCTGCTCAAACGCGCACATGTGCGCATGAACAAAGCGCTGCAGGCTGCATGGGCCGGCCGCGACACCAGCCTGCCGTACAAAACGCCGGAAGACCTGCTGACCATGGCCTCGATCGTCGAGAAAGAGACCGCGGTGCCGGAAGAGCGTAGCAAGGTGGCGTCGGTGTTCGTCAACCGTTTGCGCATCGGCATGCGCCTGCAGACCGATCCGACGGTGATCTACGGCATGGGCGAAAGCTATAATGGCAACATCACGCGCAAGGATCTGGATACGCCAACGCCGTACAACACCTATGTGATCGCCGGCCTGCCGCCAACGCCGATCGCCATGCCGGGTGAGGCCTCGTTGCAGGCGGCCGCCAATCCGGCCAAAACGCCTTATCTCTATTTTGTCGCCGACGGCAAGGGTGGGCATACCTTCACCACCAATCTGGCGAGCCATAACCAGGCGGTGCGCGTGTACCGTCAGGCGTTAAAGGAAAAGAATGAAAAGTAAATTCGTTGTTATCGAAGGGCTGGAAGGCGCGGGTAAAACCACCGCGCGCGATACGGTGGTCAATGTGCTGCGCGAACACGGCATCAACGACATCGTCTTCACCCGCGAACCAGGCGGCACGCCGCTGGCGGAGAAGCTGCGCGATCTGTTCAAACGCGGCATCGACGGCGAATTGCCGACCATCAAGGCCGAAGTGCTGATGCTGTACGCCGCGCGCGTGCAGCTGGTGGAGACCGTGATTAAACCGGCCCTGGCGCGCGGCGCCTGGGTGGTGGGCGATCGTCACGATCTCTCTTCGCAGGCTTACCAGGGCGGCGGCCGTGGCGTGGATCCGCAGCTGATGAGCTCGCTGCGCGACACCGTGCTGGGGGACTTTCACCCGGATCTGACGGTCTATCTCGATCTGCCTCCGCTGGTCGGCCTGCAACGCGCACAGGCGCGCGGCCAGCTGGATCGCATCGAACAGGAGGCGCTGCCGTTCTTCGAACGCACCCGCGCTCGCTATCTCGAGATGGCGGCGCAGGATGAAACCATCGTTACCGTTGACGCCGCCCAGCCACTGGAGCAGGTGACCGCGGCGATCCGCGACTGCGTCGGCCACTGGCTGCGGCAGCAGGAAGGCGCATAATGAACTGGTACCCGTGGCTGAATGGCCCTTATCGCCAATTGGTTGGTCAGTACGCCGACGGTCGCGGCCACCATGCGCTGCTGCTGCACGCGGCGGCGGGCAACGGTGACGATGCGCTGGCCTACGGCCTGAGCCGCTGGTTGATTTGCCAGCAGCGCAACGGCGAAAAAAGCTGCGGCGAGTGCCACAGCTGCCGGCTGATGCTGGCGGGCAACCACCCGGATTATCACGTGCTGGCGCCGGAAAAGGGCAAGAGCAGCCTGGGGATCGAACCGATCCGCCAGGTGATTGAAACGCTTTACGCCCACGCGCAGCAGGGCGGCGCCAAAGTGATTTGGCTGGCGCAGGCGGAACAGTTGACCGAGGCTGCGGCCAACGCACTGCTTAAAACGCTGGAAGAGCCGCCAGAGAAAACCTATTTTCTGCTGGGCTGTCGTGAGCCGTCGCGGCTGATGGCGACGCTGCGCAGCCGCTGCCTGTACTGGCATTTGGCCAGCCCGGATGAGCAGCTCAGCCTGCAGTGGCTGGGCCGACAGGCGGCCGGCTCTCAGACGGATCGCCTCACGGCGTTGCGCCTGCACGACGGCGCGCCGCTGGCCGCCGAACAGCTGTTGCAGCCGCAGCAGTGGCAACAGCGCAGCGCCCTGTGCGCCGCGTTGAGCGCCGCGCTGCCGCAGCGCGATATGCTGTCGCTGCTGCCGGTGCTGAACCATGAAGACGTCGCCGAGCGCCTGCACTGGCTGTGCGCGCTGCTGGTGGACGCGATGAAGTGGCAGCAGGGCGCGCATCACTATGTATTGAATCAGGATCAGCAGCCGCTGGTGCATCAGCTGGCCAGCCTGCTGAGCAGCGCCTCGCTGCAGCAGATCGTGCAGCAGTGGCTGAACTGCCGCCATCAGCTGCTCAGCGTGGTGGGCGTCAATCGCGAGCTGCTGCTGACCGAACAGTTACTTCGCTGGGAACAGATGCTCGGCGTCGCCGGCTATTCCCAACCTCATTCGCTGTAAAGTAAAAGAGTTAAAAATTATGTTGTTAGTCGATTCTCATTGCCACCTTGACAGTCTGGATTATCAAACGCTGCACCAAAATGTGGACGATGCGCTGGCCAAGGCCAAAGCGTGCGACGTCGGCTATGTGCTGGCGGTCGCTACCACGCTGCCGGGCTACCGTTCCATGACCGAGCTGATCGGCAAGCGCGACGACGTGGCCTTCTCCTGTGGGGTGCATCCGCTCAATTTGGAAGGGGGCTATGATTACGCCGAGCTGCGCCGCCTGGCGGCGGCGGAGCAGGTAGTGGCGCTGGGGGAGACCGGGCTCGATTACTTCTACCAGAAAGACAATCTTGAGCTGCAGCAGGACTCTTTCCGCGAACATATCCGCATTGGCCGGGATCTGAACAAGCCGGTGATCGTCCATACCCGCGATGCGCGCGCGGACACGTTGGCGATCCTGCGTGAAGAGAACGCACAGGACTGCGGTGGTGTGCTGCATTGCTTCACTGAAGATTTGACCACGGCCGAAGCCTTGCTGGATCTGGGCTTCTACATCTCCTTCTCCGGCATCGTGACCTTCCGCAATGCCGAACAGCTGCGCGAAGTGGCGCGCTACGTGCCGCTGGATCGCATTCTGGTGGAAACCGACTCGCCTTATCTGGCGCCGGTGCCGCATCGCGGCAAAGAAAATCAACCCGCCTATGTGCGCGATGTGGCTGAATACATGGCGGTATTGAAGGGCGTCAGCCTGGAACAACTGGCCGAAGCCACCACCGCCAACTTTTCACGCTTATTTCACCTCGATCTGTGATCTTTGACCTAGGCTATAGCTGTAGGTCATTGTCTGCGTAATTTTTTTTAAGCTCGTAATTAATCACTGAAACGGGTAAGGTTCCCTCCCGTTTCAGGGTGATTGGTGCGTGTTTTTTGGCCGGTTTTGCTAAAAAACAGCCGGTTTATGCAAAGTTAGCGCGGCTCGATCATCGAAACGTGATTGTCATCAAACATTGCGCAGGCTATTTATTTTACTCTGCGTAATAAATTCAAGGGGTGCTCAGACACCCTGAATTGCAGGGGTTTTTCTCCCCCCCTTGCAGCGCGAATCATCGCGACAAGAAGTAGCAAAGCATTATTACTCAGGAGCACACTCAACTATGTTCAAGAACGCATTTGCAAACCTGCAAAAAGTAGGTAAATCGCTCATGCTGCCGGTGTCCGTGTTGCCTATCGCAGGTATCCTGCTGGGCGTCGGCTCCGCCAACTTTAGCTGGCTACCTGCGGTAGTCTCCCACGTGATGGCGGAAGCGGGCGGCTCGGTCTTCGCCAACATGCCGCTGATTTTTGCCATTGGCGTCGCCCTGGGCTTCACCAACAACGACGGCGTTTCCGCGCTGGCGGCGGTGGTGGCCTACGGCATCATGGTGAAAACCATGGCGGTGGTTGCGCCGCTGGTGTTGCACCTGCCGGCTGAAGAGATTGCGGCCAAACACCTGGCGGATACCGGTGTGCTCGGGGGGATTATCTCCGGTGCCATCGCGGCCTATATGTTCAACCGCTTCTTCCGTATTCAACTGCCGGAATACCTGGGCTTCTTTGCCGGTAAGCGTTTCGTGCCGATCATTTCCGGTCTGGCGGCGATCGTTCTGGGCGTAGTGCTGTCCTTCATCTGGCCGCCGATCGGTACGGCTATCCAGACCTTCTCGCAGTGGGCGGCTTATCAGAACCCGGTCGTGGCCTTCGGCATTTACGGCGTGGTTGAGCGTGCTCTGGTGCCGTTCGGTCTGCACCACATCTGGAACGTACCGTTCCAAATGCAAATTGGTGAATTCACCAACGCGGCGGGCCAGGTATTCCACGGCGACATCCCTCGCTACATGGCGGGTGACCCAACCGCGGGCAAACTGTCCGGCGGCTTCCTGTTCAAAATGTACGGTCTGCCTGCTGCGGCCATCGCCATCTGGCACTCGGCCAAGCCGGAAAACCGTGCGAAAGTTGGCGGCATCATGATCTCCGCCGCGCTGACCTCGTTCCTGACCGGTATCACCGAGCCGATCGAGTTCTCCTTCATGTTCGTCGCGCCGATCCTGTATGTGATCCACGCTATCCTGGCCGGCCTGGCGTTCCCAATCTGCATCCTGTTGGGCATGCGTGACGGCACCAGCTTCTCGCACGGCCTGATCGACTTTATCGTACTGAGCGGCAACAGCAGCAAAATCTGGCTGTTCCCAATCGTCGGCATCGTCTACGGTCTGGTGTACTACACCATCTTCCGCGTGCTGATCGCCAAGCTGGATCTGAAAACCCCGGGCCGTGAAGACACCGCTGCCGAGCAGACTGCGCAGGGCGGTTCCGAAATGTCCGCGGCGCTGGTTCAGGCCTTCGGCGGTAAAGAAAACATCACTAACCTGGATGCTTGCATCACCCGTCTGCGCGTCAGCGTGGCCGACGTGTCCAAAGTTGACCAGGCGGGCCTGAAGAAACTGGGCGCAGCCGGCGTAGTCGTCGCTGGCTCTGGCGTGCAGGCCATCTTCGGCACCAAGTCCGACAATCTGAAAACCGATATGGACGAATATATCCGTAATCACTGATTCAGGCAGGGGAGTTGCAAAGGGAGGCGAAAGCCTCCCTTTTTTGTTGTAAGTGACCCGTCCTGAATAGCGTTGACACATTTTACTCACGCACAGAGGAAAATGTGATGAACCAGTATATTAAACGCACACAACGCGATTACTCTCTATCCTTTAAACTGGCCGTCGTCGAACAGGTCGAAAAAGGCGAAATGACTTGCCGTCAGGCCACAGACCGTTATGGTATCCAAGGCAACGTCACCGTCATGAACTGGCTGCGCAAATACGGTCAGCTTGACTGGCGGACTTCTCCTTCCACCAGAACGTGCGGAGACAATATGCCCAAACTCCCCCTGACGCCCGAACTGCATATTAAAGAACTTGAGCAGCAACTGGCTTAATCTGAAGGCAAAGCCCAGTTCTTCGAAGCTGTCGTCAAAGTGATGAACACCGACTTTGGCGCCACGCTGACAAAAAAGCAGCTAACCGCCTTATCGCGCAAACACAAGTACCGGGACTCACAGTAACGCGGGCCTGCCGATGGATGGGCATCAGCCGTCAAGCGTGGTATCAGCCCCTGCAGCGTGAAGCAGGCAAAGAGGAGCAGGCCCGGCATCTCGTCGAACAGGTGACGGCCATCCGCTTGCACCAGCCCCGGCTGGGGACACGTAAGCTGCATCACCTGTTGCGGCAACGCCCCGAACCGGCGTTGCATGTGGGGCGCGACCGGCTGTTCAGTATCCTGCGCTGTGCGCGGTTATTGGTGATGCTTAAACGGGCATATCACAAGACGACGCAGAGCCATCATCGTTTTTATCGTCATCCCAACCTGCTGAAGGCGGGAAAAATCAGGTCATAGCCAGCCGTCCGGAACAGGTATGGGTGGCGGATATCACCTACTTGCCGCTGAGAACGGGGACGGCGCATGTCAGCCTGGTAACGGATACCTGGTCGAGAAAAATCGTGGGATATCACGTGTATGACAGTCTGCATACCCGGCATGTCGCCTGCGCGTTCAAAATGGCACTGGCCGGCAGACGCACGGCGTTGCCGCTGGTGCATCACTCGGACAGGGGTATCCAGCAGTGTTCGCAGGAATATCAGGCGTTACATCAGAGGTATGGCATCACCTGCTCGATGACGGACGGGTATGACTGTTATCAGAACGCGCTGGCGGAACGGATAAACGGGATACTCAAAACGGAATACCTGCTCGGCAAACCAGAAGATATCGCGCAGGCAAGAAAGATGGTCAGGTAGTCGGTGAACCTGTACAACACACGGCGGCCGCACCTGTCGCTGAAATACAAAACGCCCGATGAGGTTCATCGGGCGTTATCCGGCTGAAAAGTGTCAACCTATATCAGGACTAGTCAAAGCCTTAAACCACCTCCTAAGGAGGTGGTGATTGAACCTGTGAGGCTCTAGCCTGAAGGAAACCCATGCCGGAATATTCCAGCTTACTCACCACAAGTAAGAAGGAAATCACCAACATGGGTTTATACAGGAGTTCATCACATGTGTTCTGGCGTTGCAAATACCACCTGGTGTGGACGCCGAAGTATCGATTTAAAATCCTCCACGACAAGGTGGGCAAATAGCTCTACCGAACAATTTATATCCTCTGCAACATGAAGGACTGTGAAGTTCTTGAGCTAAATATTCAGCCAGATCATGTGCATCTGGTCGTGATAGTCCCCCCGAAGCTATCGATTTTGACGTTGATGGGCGTCCTGAAAGGACGCAGTGCAATCCGGCTTTACAATCGTTTCCCACATATACGAAAGAAGTTGTGGGGCAATCATTTTTGGGCAAGGGGATACTTTGTCGATACGGTAGGAGTAAACGAAGAAATTATCAGGCGATACGTGAAGCATCAGGATAAGAAGGACCAAGAGATCGAACAGCAGATGGAGTTGTTGCAGGATAAACTCGAAAATGGCCCTCTTTTAGGGGGCGTCATGTAAAGCCACCTCCTCAGGAGGTGGTCTTTTACTGGTTTTTAATTGATTTATAATTATTTTTTATTTTACATATCCACATTTAGACCGAGAGATAAGCGATGCTGTGCAACCGCCCACTTCTGCGGGCTGTCTAATTAGCCAAAGATCAATGAGGTTTGTCCGCTGCTTTTGGGGCCGACTGGACAGGACACACTTCTTAGACACCAACTCCAACACCGCCCAAGGGGGACCGGGCAATCTGTACCTGGATGAATATTTCTGGATCCCCGGCTTCAAGAAACTGCGCCGCGCTGCATCGGGTATGGCGTCGCGAACCCGCTACCGTTCGACCTACTTTTCCACCCCGTCGAGCATGACGTATGAGGCCTACGCCTTCTGGAATGGCACGTTCTTCAACAAGGGGAAATCCAAGGATCGCCGCCGTGAAATTGACGTTAGCTATAAACGCCTGGCCGGCGGCGTGCTCTGCGAGGACAAACAATTCCGCCAGATCGTCAACATTGAAGATGCGTTGCGTGGTGGCTGCGACCTGTTTGACCTCGACGAGCTGCGAGAGGAAAACAGCGATGTAGATTTTGACAACCTGTTCATGTGCAACTTTATCGACGATACATCGTCCGTCTTCCCGATTAGCGAAATGTAGCGCTGTATGGTGGACAGCTGAGAGCACTAATACCTGCGGTTTTGGTGACGTTGAAAAAGCTGCACGGGTTTTCGCGATTAACGAGCTGGCCCCATTGCAGGAATGGCTATGTGAACTTAACGAGTGGGCAGGGGAAGAGGTGATTAGCTTCAAATCCTATGAGTTGTTGAAACAAGATTAATAAATTTTCTGCTCATTAAGCGTGCTAATGATATTTTATATGACATTTCTTATGAATTGAGCTACAACTAATCTGACAGTTTTTTCTTTTGCCAATAGTAGATTTAAGTTAGCTAAAAACAGAATGATGTCATCAAATAAGGCTACAAAAGTGAGATGGTTCGTGTTTTAATTATAACCATTCCATTTATTCGGCGTTAACATTACTGAGGATTAAAATGAGTACGTGCACATATTGTGATCAAGATGGTCGATTGACTAGAGAGCACATACTTCCATCATTCATTTATAAATATCAATATAATATCGGGAACGGTAAAACAGTTGGGTGGCGTGAAAAACCGCAGAGAATTATTGAAGGAGAAGCAGTAATTAAGGATGTTTGTGAGAATTGCAATAACGTTGTTTTAGGTGAGATGGATGCTTATGCTAGAAAGATCAGGGGTGTTTACAAAATGTTTTATAAAAAAAGACATGATAATAGATTATAACTATGGTCTACTTTCACGTTGGTTGCTTAAGTTGGCATTCAATTCATCTAGAGCCAGCGGGAAACAATTAGGCGTCTTTGATGAATTCAAAAATATTATATTAGGTAGGGATTCGGACTTTTCAGGATTTGTGATCACAGCTGGATTGTTTAAACCCTTAAAGTTAACATCAGAACAACAAAGTAAATTCGGCGAACACCTTGGTGCTGATTATGCTGGTTATGTTAATCCTTTTTTACCTAGGATTTCATTTCCCCAAGACGATCTTCCAGGGATTTTCATAAAGCAAATAGTTATTGGCGCTTTGATTTTTCATATTGTAGTTTTCAAAAATGAATTGTCTCGCGAGCAAAGAAAAGACTTAATGAAGGAGTACTTGAATATGTGCAAAGGGATGACGCTTATTAGAAAAAATAAATCGAAAATTACAATTATTCAAACACCACTTACCTTTATTGACTCTATGCAAAGTCATATGTTAAGGCCTGAAGTTGAACCACATTTGGAAAAGTTGCTAAAAAGTCTTTAGATCAGATCGTTTTCAATATGCATGGTTGTAATATTCACTTTTCACCAAGTGTTAATTTTATGATCTTAAAAAATGTCGACTGAGGTATGATTTAATATGTATTAAGCTAACTGGTTGTCTGAATGCGCTATTTCCAACCGCCTTTAGGCGGTTTTTTGCATGTTTATGCGGTATTATTCATATTGATGTGTAGTATTGTGACATATCACAGGAGATTTTTTTATCAGAATGACACGTCACAAGTATGTTGAAAATAAAATTGTGACGTGACAGGATAGTTTCATGTCGCTTGGCATGCCCAGTGCTGACACTCTTCTTCAATCCGTGTTTTTATCGGGGGTGAACCTGGGTTTAAATAAAAAACACTGTATATCTAAAGTGCATCAATCTGCATGTTTTATTGCGTATCTAATCTTCCTCTCAATCCACATATAGCAACGCTTTGACGTGTTTTTCCTACTGCAAGAAAAGTGAATTCTCAAGTATGTAGCGAGGGGGGGGACGGAATAGGGGGAGGGCGATGTGGATCTTTTTTATCTTTGCTGGGTGCAGAAAATAGCAGTGGTGCTGTATGGCATTAGCGGTGTAAGGTCATATCTTTTACGATGCGAGCGAACACGCAAAGAAAAAGCGCCTCATACTGAATCTATGAGGCGCTTATTGCACATGAAATAGCCTAATAGTTAATAACTCAAAATGTTTGTATTGGATTACCTATGCTGGTTATAAAGGAATCGTATTGCTCAGGATCTTTTTCTCGTATTTTTTTCAGTATAAATTGTGCCGAATTCTTCATTTCAGGAACATCAATAGGAGTCATGCTGCGCTCAAATACACCAGCAAGATGAGAGAATTCATTGTTAATTCTGTCTGTTAAGGCAGCTGAAAGAGGATCACCTCCGAAGAATTTAGATAATTTCGAATTGTCATTTTCCAAAGCATTTGGATACTTAAAGTATAAAAATGCCTCCAAAAACTTCCGTGCATTATTAGCATAATTATAATAACAATCATGACTATTATCGACGTTCTGTAAATCAGCATTTGCACACTTGAATACTTGATGGAATAAGTAATTGAACTCTGTTACATAGTTTCTTAAATAATTCGGCATTAACTTTATTTTGCTTTCTTCTTCAGCCCTTTCGATCATGAAAAATTCTTGAGGTAATTTATTGCCTAGATTATCTTTTTTAGGTATCCGCTTTAGGTATTTTAAAAAATCCAAGTTGTGAGTGGAAATAAATATTTGCTTGAAATTCCCTTCTAAAATTATCTTGCTATTTATTATGCTATAAATGAAAAATATATGATTGCTATCAAGACTAGATATAGGGTCGTCAATATAAATTATTGGAGATAATCCCTTTGTCTCAATATCTTCAAGTTTAGCCATAAAGTAACAGAATGCGATTAAGCTACATTCACCCTCGCTTAGATGATGTGCCTTCTTATTATCTCTAATTACTTCAAATTTATACGTTTCACCATACTCTATAGATTTTAACGATAAAGTTTGGTGTCCAAAAAAGTCATTCAATAATTTATTTACACCATCAGCCCCTTTGGTTTCATCTTTCAACTTCACTTTCAAACTGCTTATTTTTTTATTTATTTCTTTCTTTCTTTCATTGGGTTCATTTAGCAGGGTGTTAGATTCTGTTTCTATTCTCTTTAGCTGAGCTATTTTTTCTATCTCATCAGAATACTTTATATCTATCGTGAATTTATATACCTCATTTAGTCGCAATATAATTTTGGCTTTTGATTTTTCGCTGCTTAATTTATTTGTGAGGCTGTTTGAGTTTTTAATTATTTCATTAAGTTTTGATATTTCAGATGAGATGTCCAAGCTAAAATCTATTACAATGCTCGGCACTATTGGTGTAAATATCGAATCTTCTTTTTTCTTTAAATCAGACACGAGAGTATCTAAGTTTTTATATTGCTCTTTAAGTAATTTATTAATAGAGCCTTCGATTACTGACACTTCACCAGTATATGTTGAATAGAAGTGAGTTAAATCAATCTTAAAGCCATTTGTTATTTCATTCTTTGCTTTGTTGACTTCTATAATTAATGTTTCAATCTCACCTCTTAGGCTTTCTGATTCTTTATTAAAGTGTTGCTCTAATTTAACCCATAGGTCATTTGGTAACACTGAACCGCAAAATGCACAGTTTTCTCGGGTATGTTTATGAAACTCTCTTCCTTGGTTAACCCATTTTTCTAGTAATGCATCGTTTAGAAGTTCATTAATAGGGTTGCTTACTTTTATTTCTTTTTTTAAAATCGATTCCGTTTTATTATTGAGTGACTCAAAATCTAGAATAGGAAGTGTTATTTCTTCCAGCTTAGTTTTTACATCCTCCCTTAGAAGAGTTTTAAGTTGATGGGCATCATTCTCAGATATAGGCTTATACGCTTCGGATTGTACGGTTTTAATATCTAAGGTTAATTTTGCAGAGTTATAAGTAGGATCTCCGAACACTTCACTATACTTTATACCTGATTTTCTATTAAGCGCTTTGTCTGATATTTTTTCGTTTAATTCGTTAACTGATTTACTATGATTTTTTGTGTTTTCTAAATGATTTTTATTTTTAACTTCAATTTCCCATAAGACCCCTTTTTTTTCTTCTATTGATCCTAACGTATCTTCAAGAGCCTGTATTTCTGATTCAATTTTATTGTTGTTATCACCTAGTATTGCAAAGGAGTTAATATCTTCATCGGGGTTTGTTATAAATTTTAAGTTTTCCCTTATAAAATCTTCGTTAAAAACTCTGATTTTTATCTGATTATTTGAGATATCATTTTGCGTAAGAATTGAGTTGTCTTGTCTAACCATTTGAAATTGAGGATTAACATATTTTTCTGAGATTACTCCTGTCTCTAATGATCTGAATATTCTTGATAAAGTGGTTTTTCCGGAGTAATTCCTTCCATAAAGAATGTTGACCTTTTTAAAATCAACTACTGTGCCATCTTTATCTTTTACTGAGTCGTTCCATCGGTAATTACTGTAAACAGCAAGATTATCAATTGATTGTATTTTTTTAAACATTTTCAACTCCTCATTTAAATATCTCTTGTTATAATTTACAATATCATTAATAAGTTCCGTGAATAATTAGCGCTGCAATCAATTATGTTAAGGTAAAAATTATCGCAACTTTCTATACTGTACACTTATATGAATAGAGTGTATTAATCAATAGTTGTTCTTTTAAAGTGTACGTAACATTATTCGTTTATAGCCTCTTGTTTGCCAACAGGTTGAATCACCCTGCATACAACAACTCTTCAGATCACCTGGAAGAGTATCGCCACATTTTCCGCAACTGCTTTTTCTCAGGCCAGCATCTGTTTATGCAACAGCTTGTTATCTTGCCGGATAAGGTCAATCAGATATTCCGATACTTCATAAGGTTCACGCGCAATCCTGCGTTGCTGGCAGCCTTCCAAAATCATCGCCACTTCCTGGCTGTCTACGCGCAGGGTGATCGTAGTGATGCCGTTCGCCTTGTTACGCTGACGCTGGGCGCGTTTACGTTCTGCCTATGTGGTCATGTTATTCCTCCGAGTGCTGCTTTATTGCTTTTTTTCTTAGGTGATCTCCAACAGGGCGTGTTTGCTCTGATATCTATCGATGCCATAGCGCAGTGAGCCGCGTCAGAGCGATGGTCGCTGTTGGCGTTGATTTCTGATACGGGCAACCATTTGCCCGCGTTCGGTAGCGCTGACCGTCAATCACGACCGTTGCGCCCCTGGCCAGTGATTTCAAAATGCAGGCAACCAGGCTAAAACCGACGGACTCGGCGAAGTTGCCGATCTGGCGTTCCAGCTTGCTGAGCGGCCGCTTGATCAGCAAAGAAATTACTTCTGGGATCGAGGCTGTGCCAATATTCGCGAACTTAATTACCCCTATGTGAGCAGCTGCATCAAAGAGCTTGCCCCCGACTTACCAGAGCAGGGCAGGCCGTTCATGTACTGCGTCATACCATTGCCACCACTTTATGATGAATGGGGGAAATATTCTGGCGTTACTTTAGGGTGCTCAAATATTTTGCAAACAATGATTTACGCACATTTTTCGCCAGATTATTTGGAAGGCGCAGTTCGTTTCACTTCATTGATATCAATTTAAATAATAAAATAAGTATTTATTTATAAAAATAGTCGAAAACAGCCTCAAGATGATCTTTATTTAAATAGCCATTTTAATAGGTTTATAATAATTTATTTATGTTACTATTGTAATGTGGTATGGCTAAATTTTTAACAGATTACTACAGATGTGATAGTCTATTAAAATAAGTCATTTTAGGAGGTCACAACATGTCGCTAGATATTGCCTATAACGAGGAAGTTGATGATTATATAGACCCTTATCGCGCATCAGACTTGTACTGGTCTGGTGTTATAACTAACCCCCGCGGTTTTATGTGCCCAGGGACTGGGTGCTCAGCACAAGTCACATGTGCCAACCTTACTGAAGAAAAACAAAATATCAAAGTGGTTGTCCATTATCGGATTTATGGCAAGACTCACTCTGATGAGTGTGAGGTATTCAATAAAAAACCATTGAATTTAAACTATGAAACATCTCTTACTACATCAGAAGAAAAGCCTAATTTAGACCAGTCAATTGTAGATTCCTTTATTCTAAATAGGCCGGATTCATACTATGATGATAATAAAACCTCTAAACAAGGAAAAAATACAACTAAAAAAATAAACACGTTAGCAGCAAAGGCAGTTGCTAGGCTGAGAGAGGTTGGTTATGTTAGTAATGTATACTCAGTCCGTTCTATAGTGAGTCGATACATTTCGTATAGAAAAGATGGTAGTTTGAAGAATAGAAAAATAAACATATCAGGTAAGGATATTGCATACGGGGGGATATTTAAATGTATCTGGGAACAGAATTTTAGCGATTTGCCAAATTATCCCGTAATATACTATGGTTGGGCCTACGTTGATAGAACTAAAGATAATGGTGGGTACAAGATAAGATTTAAAAAGGATTTGATATATAATGGAGTTAAAGCCAATGCGTCAATTTTTGTCACTGACCGTCTAATTAATAGCTATAAAATTAAAAAGCTGGTGAGTACTCGACTGACTAAAATACTTGAAAATCCTAAGCATACTGCCTTCGTTTTTGTGTACGCAAAACCAATTCTTAAAGAAAAAAATGGGAGAAAGTATGTGAATTTCAACATATCAAATCTGGATATGCTCGATATAAACTATGACTGTCCATTACCTAAAGAATATAATAAATGATTGTGTAGAGTGTGCCGATGATGGTTCTGCATCAAGTTTTAGGTTCTGATTGGTGGATGATCGCGTTTTGCTGAATTGCATCGGCTGGTTTCGTCGATTAGGTGATCCACAAATTGACCCAAACGCCCACGCTATATCCATTTTAGTAGGTAGATGTAATGAGCTAATTTACTGATATTAAAGCAACTTATTTTTTATCGGCATCGAGAAATGGAGGCGAAAGCCTCCCTTTTTTATTGCCTGTCGTTACGCGCCAAGCCGCTGTTCGAGTTCGGTGAGAGAAGTGAGGAACCAGACCTGTTCGCCGCGATTGGCTTCGCGCACAAAATCTTGCAGCGCGTTGCTTTGCGTCAGCCAAGGGGTGATATCGCCCAGCAGCGTCGAGGCGGTTGACGGGGAGGGCAATCATCCCGGCATCGTGTTCAAAGGCGGGCGCGATAAACAGGCTGACGTCGTTCTCGTCTTTCAACGGCGGCCCGGCTTCGGCGAAAACCACCAGGCGCAGATCATGGATTTGCCGCACGGCGTAGCTCATCGGCGCTCCGGCAGTCAGGGTTTGGCGTGCTTTTGCAGGTAATGCTCGAACACCGCCAGCGTTTCGTCCGAGATATGGTGTTCAATCCCTTCGCTGTCCAGCTCGGCGGTCTCGCTCGGCACCCCGACGCACATCAGCAGATCGACCACGATGCGGTGACGGCGGCGCACCTTCTGCGCCAGCTGCTCGCCTTCCTCGGTTAGAAATACCCCGCGATAAGGGCGCGATTCCACCAGCCCGGCGCTTTTCAGCCGCGCGATATTTTTGATCGCCGTCGGATGAGACACGCCGAAGCGGCGTGCGATATCGGTGGTTCTGGCTTCGCGGGTGCTTTGCAGCAAATCGGCGATCAGCTCAACGTAATCTTCGATCAGCGCATTGGACTGCGCTTCGCGGGCGCGGCTAAAACGCAGGGCGTGCTCGGCCTCGTCCGGCATGTCGGTCTGAGCGTGGCGGTCGGCGTTATCTGGCGCGCGGGTAACCATAGCGTGGGGCGTCCTGTAAGCATAAAAATGGCGTCTCCCGGCAATGCGGGGAGGGTTGCCCTAAGTTAGTCCAAATAGCACACATTATCAATTCGATGCCACGCATTGTGGTAGTTAGAAATATCTCTACACAAAGCTAATGAATTTCGCCTGTTGCATAAAGTGTAGCCGATGCTACATTGTCAGCATGATAGGTGGAAAAATAACCAGTAAAAGATTGAGGGTACTTCATGCGTGATGCGGCAACCACTCCATCGTTAACCGAACGGACCAACATCGCGATTGGCGCCGCCCTTGCCGGACGCAAGCGCGGGGCCTTTACGCCGTTGCTGTTCGCCGGCCCGGCGGTGATTGCCTCTATTGCCTATATGGATCCCGGTAACTTCGCCACCAACATCCAGGCCGGGGCGAAATACGGCTACAGCCTGCTGTGGGTGGTGGTGATGGCCAACCTGATCGCCATGCTGTTCCAGGCGCTGTCGGCCAAGCTGGGCATCGTCACCAACCGCAATCTGGCGGAGATGTGCCGCGATCAGTTTTCACGGCCAGTAGTAATCGGCATGTGGCTGCTCAGCGAAGTGGCGGCGATGGCCACCGATCTGGCGGAGTTTCTCGGCGGCGCGATTGCGCTGGCGCTGTTGTTCCACATGCCGCTGCTGGCGGGGATGGGCGTGACGGCGGTGATCACCTATGCGCTGTTGATGGTGGAAAAGAAAGGTTTTCGCCCGGTTGAGCTGATGATCGGCGGCCTGGTGGGCATCATTGCGCTGTGTTACCTGGTGGAGATGTTCATCGTACCGGTGGATTGGCAGGCGGCCGGGATCGGCATGGTGACGCCGCAACTGCCGGACGCGCAGGCGCTGACCATCGCCGTCGGCATTATCGGCGCCACCGTGATGCCGCATGCCATTTTCCTGCATTCGGGGCTGACCCAGCACCGCAGCCCGGCCAGTGATAACGGCGAGCGGCGCAAGCTGCTGCGTTTCTCCAATATTGAGGTGGTGATCGCGCTGGCGCTGGCTGGGCTGGTGAATATCGCGATGGTCATCATGGCCTCGAGCGCCTTCCACGCCGGTAACAGCGACGTGGCCGAAATTGGCACTGCCTACCATACGCTGACGCCACTGTTCGGTGCGGCGGCCGCCGGTATCTTCCTCGCTTCGCTGATCGCCTCCGGCATTTCCAGCTCGGTGGTGGGCACCATGGCCGGGCAAATGATCATGCAGGGCTTCGTTGGCTTCCGCATTCCGGTGTGGGTGCGCCGCCTGGTCACCATGGTGCCGGCGTTTATCGTGGTGGCGATGGGCGTCAACGCCACCGACGCGCTGGTCTACAGCCAGGTGGTGCTGAGCCTGGCGCTGCCGGCGCCGATGATCGCGCTGGTGATGTTCACCCGTCGCCGCGACATCATGGGCGAGTTCGCCAACGGCCGCTGGACCAGCCTGGCGGCGGTCGTCGGCACGGTAGTGATCGTGTTGCTCAACGTGGTGCTGCTGTTGCAGACCTTCGGCGTCGAGATCCCTGGGCTGGGGTGAGCCGCGCAATCAGGGCCTGGCGAATTTGTTGGCGAACAGCTCGCTGATGAAGTCGACGAAGACCCGAATTTTGTGGCTGCGATCCCGCTGGCGCGGATAGAGAATATTGATCGGCGCTCCCGTGGGCGCCCATTCCTGCAGTATCGGCTCCAATTCCCCTGTCTTCAGATAATTTTCCAGCGTGCAATCCAGCAAGTAAACCAGGCCGAAGTGATTCCTGGCAACCTCGCACAGCGATGGGGAATGGTTGAAGCTTAGCAGCGGGCTGGGCGCCAGGGAGTAGCGTTCGTCACCGCGAATGAACTGCCAGTCGTCCGCCGCCGCTGCGCCTGAACGGATAAATCCCAGACGCTGATGCTGTTGCAGCTGTTTCGGGTGTTCCGGCCGGCCATGGCGCGCAAAATAATCGGGAGACGCACAGCACAAATAGCGTGGTTGCAGCAATTGGCGGTTGACCATCTCGGGGATGTCGCCGGCGCCGATGCGAATAAATACGTCGGCGCGATCTTCCGCCGGATTGACCAGGCGATCGCTAACCGACATGCTGAGCTGCAATTCCGGGTATTGCGCCAAAAAAGCCGGCAGCGCCGGGGCGATATGCATGCTGCTCAGCATTGAGGCTATCTCAACCCGCAGCGGTCCGCGCGGTTGTTCAAAGTCACCCGACATGTCGTTTTTCAGCTGGTCAAACTGCCGCAGTATCTCTTGCGCGGTGCGATAGCAACGCTCCCCGGCGCTGGTCAGCGAGAAGCGCCGGGTTGAACGCTTGAAGAGGGATTGCCCGAACTGTTTTTCAAGCTGATTGATGCTGTACGTGACGCTGGCTGGGGAGAGCCCCATTTTGGTTGCCGCCTGGCTGAACCCCTCCGTTTCCACCACCTGGCAGAACACGCGCAACGCATGCAGTTCATTCATGTTAACGGCTTCCATTATTTAAATTATTAAAAGAGTATTTTTAAATATGCCGGCTGTCAATTTAACGCGGCATTGGATAATTTATTTTCAGCGTTTTTATTTATCTGAAATCGCATCCTGTATTGCCATAATGAAATAACGCCGAAGAGGATATTTACATGAAAAAGTTAACTGCCGTATTGTTATTGGCGGGCGCGGGCTTGTGCGGCCAAACGTATGCCGCAAGCAGCAAGGCCGTGCCGCAAAGTTACAGGGTTTCCGCAGAGGCGGACGTCGCGGCTGAGCAGAAAGCGGTGTATGAGCTGATAAACCGCTACCAGACAGCGCTTAATGCCGGCGATACGCCAACGATCTTGTCACTTTTTGCGCCAGAAAGTTACTCGCAATGGAACGAGAAACCGACGGCGGATAGCAATGAAAAGCGCCGCCAACAATATGACAACTTATTTAAAAACGAGAAATTTGAAACAGAGTTTGCTTATGACAGCGTGAACGTGAACGGGAATATGGCCTATGTGCGTACGCACCATCATCGCGGCGCAACGGTTACCCGAATAAGCGACGGTGCTACCCTGATCGATTTAAACCGTGAAGTATTTGTATTGGAGAAACAGCAGGGCCAATGGAAGATCGTGGTCTATACCTTTAATACCAACCCGATTCAAGGGGTGAGTTGAGAGGGACAGATAAAGGCCGCGCAAGCGGCCTTCTTATGGTGTCGCGCGCGGTTACAGGTTCCCCACGCCGCCATCCATCTGCAGCTCCGCGCCGACCATAAACGCCGACTCATCCGCCGCCAGAAACACCGCCGCTTTGGCCAGTTCCAGCGCGCTGCCCATGCGGCCGATCGGCACCAGCGCGCGGATATCATCGCGCAATGCCCGTTCATCCGCTTCCGCCAGTCCCAGTTTTCCCAGCGCCGGGGTTTCGGTCGGGCCGGGGCTGAGGCCGTTGACGCGGATGCCGCGCGCGTGCAGCTCACCGGACAGCGTTCTGGCCAGCGACAGCAAACCGGCTTTGCTGGCGGCGTAGGCGCTGCTCTGCGGCAGGCCGATATGGGCGCTGACCGAACCGCACAGGATCACCGAAGAAGGGTTGGCCAGCAGCGGCAGCAGCGCCTGGATCAGAAAGAACGGCCCCTTCAGGTTGATGTCCATCAGCCGCTGGTAGCTCTGCTCATCCCACTCCGGCAGCGGGCGGTGCGTGACGTCACCGGCGTTAACGTACAGCACGTCCAGCCGCGGCCACCGTTGCTCCAACTGCTGCGTCAGTTCTCGCTGCTGTGGGATGTCGCCAGCGTCGCTCAGCAGCAACAGCGCCTTGCCCGCCAATGCCTGGCCCGCCGCGTCCAGGGCGCGTTGGCTGCGGCCGGTGATCGCCACCGTCGCGCCCTCGGCGATGAATTGGCGGGCGGTTTCCAGCCCGATGCCGCTGGTGCCGCCGGTAATCAAAGCGTATTTGCCTTGTAGTCGTGACATAACCGATTCCTCTTTCGCGTCTGTTGCGGCATTATTTGCGCTATAGTTCCTTTTGCATAGTAGGCACCTTTTGGATACTAAAGGGCGAGGTGGGATGAAATGACGACACAAGCGCCATTAGCGGCGGAAAATAATTTGTCGGCGTTGCCGACGCCGGGCGAATCCTGCCCGATGGTGGACTTCGTCAATCTGGTGTCGGGCAAGTGGGCGATACCGATCCTGTACCGGCTGATAATGATCGATGGCCCGGTGCGATTCAGCGAGCTGCAGCGGGCGGTGGCGCCCATTGCGCAAAAAGAGCTGACGCGCCAGCTGCGGCTGTTCGAGCAGCGCGGCCTGGTGACGCGGCAGGTGTTTCCTGAAGTGCCGCCGCGGGTGGAGTACCGGGTCACCGCGCTCGGCAAGTCGCTGCGGCCGACGCTGGACTCGCTGGCCGAGTGGATGCGCCGACATGCCCCGCAGCTGATCGGTAGCTAGTCGCCGATGCCCGGCGGGTTGATGGTTGAGCGCTCGACCTTTTCGTCGCCTTCGCCCCAGCGTTCCAGCACCTGCGCATATTCGCCGCTGACGATCGCGCCATTGATCGCGGCGTTGACGGCGTTCACCAATCCGTTGCCTTTTTTGGTGGTGACCGCGACGTAGGCCACGTTGGGGCCGATGCCGACCATTTTGGTTTTGCCGGTCAGCGCCGCCTTGTAGGCGCCGGTGGAGTGGGGGCCGAAGAACGCATCGGCGCGCCCGGACTGAATGCTGAGGTTGGTGGCGGCGTCGTCGGTCACGTAGATCGGCTGTACCGGCGGCAGCCCGGCGGCGCGATTCTGCTTATCCCATCCCAGCAGAATGTTTTCCTGATTGGTGCCTGATCCGACGATGATCCGCAGCCCGGCCACGTCCTGCGGGCGATTGATCGAGGTGATGTGGCTGGTGGATTTGACGTAAAAGCCCAGCGTGTCCACCCGGTAGGTGGCGAAGTCGAATTTGGTTTTACGCTGTTTGGTGACGGCGATGTTGAAGATCGCCGCATCGTATTTGCCCGCGCTGATGCCCAGTGGCCAATCTTCCCAAGAGGTAGGCACCAGATTCAGCTCCAGCCCGAGGCTGTCGGCCACCAGGCGGGCGATGTCCGGATCGCTGCCGATCAGCGTTTTATTGTCCTCGGCGAACAGCGCCAGCGGCGGGGAATTCTCGAACGCCACCGCCACCGTCAGCTTGCCGGGGACCGCGAAGTGAAAGTTCGCCGGGATCAGCGCGATAGCGGCGGGGTTTTTCGCTGCGCGTATCGGCTCTCGGTTAGCCTGCAGGTCGATACCGCCCGTCGTGGCCGCCTGCACGGCGGCGCTCAGCAACAGCGCGCACAGCGCCGGTATTCTCGGTGACATAACGCCCTCTATCCTTTGTTAATCATGGGGTTACTATTAGCGGCGGCGCGGGGCAAGTAAAGCAACAATAGTGAATAACCAAAGCGAAAAGGTGCACAAGCGGGGCGCCGGCCTGCGCGAATCTGCAGCACTCGACGTGGAAAGTGCGCAATCAGGTTGAAAGCAGTAGAATTTGTCACTCATACTGCGTACAGCTAATTGTGTAAAACAAGGAACGCCAGATGGCCGAAGAAACGATTTTCAGTAAAATTATCCGCCGCGAAATCCCTGCTGATGTGGTTTATCAGGATGAACTGGTCACCGCTTTCCGTGACATCTCCCCCCAGGCGCCTACCCATGTGCTGATCGTTCCCAACGTGCTGATCCCAACCGTCAACGACGTGACCGTAGAGCACGAAGCTGCGCTGGGCCGCATGATCACCGCCGCAGCGAAGATCGCCGAACAGGAAGGCATCGCCGAAGATGGCTATCGCCTGATCGTCAACTGCAACCGCCACGCCGGTCAGGAGGTCTATCATATTCATATGCACCTGGTCGGTGGCCGCTCGCTGGGGCCGCTGTTGTCACGTTAAGCGAGGAAATCATGCGCGGTAAAAAAACTCTGCGTGGTCTGATGGCGTTGGCACTGCCCGTCGCGTTGCTGATGGGGTGCAGTTCGCCGTCCGGCATCGCGGTCAACCAACGTCAAACGGTGGTGATGGATCCTTCGGTGCTGACCGCCGGCATTTTGGCCGATACGCCCTCGATTTCGAACGCCTCCGGGCGGGTGATGGCGACCTCGGTGCTCAATAACAGCCAAGTGACGCCGGTCACCGTGCATTATCGTTTCTATTGGTACGACGCACAGGGGCTGGACATTCGTCCCTTTGAAGAACCGCGTGAGATCGTCGTGGCGCCCGACTCGGACGCCAAAATCTACTCGATTAACGGCAACCTGGACGCCAAAAGCGCGCGTCTGTATCTGTACCTGTAAGCGCTTGCCAGGTTTGGAGAAAAAAGCATGAAAAAGTACGTCTTAGTGGCGCTGGCCGCATTAACCCTGAGCGGTTGTCTGTCGCGCCAGCCTGAGCCGGATCAGCCGCTGCCACCGGTCACCGTCGAGCCGGATCAGCCGACGCCACCGGTCGAGCAGCCGCAGCCGCCAACCACCGAGCCGGTGCCACAGCCGCCGAAAATCCAGCAGCTCGACTGGCTGGGCAGCGTTCAGCCGCTGGTAGGGCAGATGCTGAAGGCCGATGGCGTCACGGCTGGCAGCGTGCTGCTGCTGGACAGCGTCAAGAACAACACCAACGGTTCGCTGCAGATGGGCAAAGCCACCGCGGCGCTGTACAAGGCGCTGGCGTCGAATTCCACCTTCAGCGTGGTGCCGGAGGCGAAGCTGACCAGCGCCAGACAAACGCTGGGCCTGTCGGCGGATGACAGCTTCGGTTCGCGCAGCAAGGCGATTGGCCTGGCACGCATCGTCGGCGCGCAGTACGTGCTGTACAGCGACGTCAGCGGCGACGTGAAGTCACCGGCGTTGGATATGCAGCTGATGCTGGTGCAAACCGGCGAGATCGTCTGGTCGGGCAATGGCGCCGTTAAACGCTGAGGCCGCGCTGCGACGATTGATGGAAACCAGACTGCCGGCGGTGAATACCGCCGGTTGTCATTTCAGCCCGGTGCAGGGGCTGACCGGCGAGAGCTGGCGTATCGACGGTTCGGGCATCACGTTGTTGGCGCGGCAGCACAGTGTGGAAAAACGCGCGCTGGGCGTGAGCCGACGGCGGGAAGCGCAGGTCTTGCGCCGCTGCGCGCCGGGGCTGGGGCCGCGGGTTTTCGCACAGAATAATCAGTGGCTTATCCTCGAATGGCTCGAAGGTGACATCGTCACAGATGCCGAGTTTGCGGCGCTGAATCAGCGCGGCGAGCTGGCGGCGATGGCGGCGGAACTGCATCGGCGGCCGCTCAGCGGTTACCGGCTGGATCTGCGGCGGCAGTTCCGCCGCTACTGGCAGCAGCTGGATACGCGGCGTTTAACTCCTGACTGGCTGCGCCTGCAGCATTACTTTTTGCAAAACGCGCCACCCTCACCGCTGAAGCTGGCGCCGCTGCACATGGACATCCATCCGGGCAATCTGCTCGCCACCGGCGAAGGGCTGCGGCTAATCGACTGGGAATATGCCGCCGACGGCGACGTGGCGCTGGATATCGCTGCGCTGTTTCGCGGCAACGGCTGGTCGGCCGAGGAGCAGCAGCGCTTTTTGCAGCACTACGCGTGCCAGGGCTATCACGACGTCGCCTGGCTGCAGGCACAGGTGCGGTGCTGGCTGCCGTGGGTGGATTATCTGATGTTGCTGTGGTTTGAAGTGCGCTGGCAGCAGAGCGGTGACGCCGAATTTTTGCGCTGGGGCGCGGTGGTGCGCCGGCGATTCTGTTTATCATCATCCGAATTCTGAACGAACACTAATGAAGTGAGGTGCCCGTGGGCCCAGTAATGCTAGATGTCGCCGGCTACGAGCTGGATGCAGAAGAACGCGAAATATTGAAACACCCGCTGGTTGGCGGATTGATCCTGTTCACCCGCAACTTCCACGATGCGGAGCAGCTGCGTGAGCTGGTGCGCCAGATCCGCGCCGAATCGCACGATCGGCTGGTGGTGGCGGTAGATCAGGAAGGCGGGCGCGTGCAGCGCTTCCGCGAGGGCTTCACCCGTCTGCCGGCGGCGCAGTCGTTTGCCGCGTTGCACGATGCGCAGGAAGGTGGCCGTCTGGCGCAGGAGGCCGGCTGGCTGATGGCGGCGGAAATGATTGCGCAGGATATCGACATCAGCTTTGCGCCGGTGCTGGATATCGGCCACGTCAGCGCGGCGATCGGCGAGCGTTCGTTCCACAGCGATCCGCAGCAGGCGCTGGCGATGGCGGAACGCTTCATCCTCGGCATGCACAGCGCCGGCATGAAAACCACCGGTAAACACTTCCCGGGGCATGGCGCCGTCAGCGCCGATTCGCACAAGGAAACCCCGCGCGATCCGCGGCCGCTGGCGCAGATCCGCGAGCACGACATGGCGATCTTCCGCGAGCTGATCAACCGCCAACTGTTGGACGCCGTCATGCCGGCCCACGTCATCTATACTGAAGCGGACCCGCGTCCGGCCAGCGGCTCGCCGTACTGGCTGCAACAGATCCTGCGTCAGGAACTGGGCTTCGACGGCGTGATTTTCTCCGACGACCTGTCGATGGAAGGTGCCGCGATCATGGGCAGCTACGCCGAGCGCGGCCAGGCGGCGCTGGATGCCGGTTGCGACATGATCCTGGTGTGCAACCACCGCGAAGGTGCGGTCAGCGTGCTGGATAACCTGTCCCCGGTCAAAGCAGAGAAGGTGAAGCGGTTATATCATCGCGGTCAGTTCACCCGTCAGGAACTGCGCGACTCCGAGCGCTGGCAGCAGGCGCACAAGGCGCTCAGCGCGCTGAGCGAACGCTGGGAGGAGCACAAGCAGCGTTCGCAAGGGTGAATCCAGGCGCCGCATCGCGGCGCGGAGCGGAAATGATGAGGGCCGCGCCCGCGGCCCTTGGCTTGTTGCGAGGATCCACATGATTATCTATTTGCACGGCTTCGATTCCACCAGTCCCGGCAATCATGAAAAGGTGTTACAGCTGCAGTTTATCGATCCGGACGTGCGCTTCATCAGCTACAGCACGCTGCATCCGCGTCACGACATGCAGCATCTGTTGAAAGAGGTGGACAAGGCGGTGCAGCAGGGCGGCGACGCGCACCCGTTGATCTGCGGGGTCGGCCTCGGCGGCTTCTGGGCGGAACGCATCGGCTTCCTGTGCGGCATTCGCCAGGCGATGTTCAATCCCAATTTGTACCCGGAAGAACACATGCACGGCAAGATAGACCGGCCGGAAGAGTATCGCGATATCGCCACCAAGTGCGTGGAGGACTTCCGCGAGAAGAATCGCGATCGCTGCCTGGTGGTGCTGTCGCGGCAAGACGAGGTGCTGGATAACCGGCGCAGCGCCGAATTGCTGCATCACTACTACGAAATCGTCTGGGATGAGCAGCAGACGCACAAGTTCAAAAACATCTCACCCCATCTGCAGCGGATCAAGGCGTTCAAGGCGCTGGGTTAACAGTTTCATAACGCTGCCGCGAGCCGCGCTCCCCGTTTTTCACCGACGGAAAGTGCGGCTTTTTTGTACGCCAAGGTAAAGTTTTTCGTGGCAATCGGCAAAATTTAAAACTGTGACTCAGCGCTAACTATTTGAATCACAATCCCCAAAAAATCCCCGCGTCCAGCCTTTAACCAAAAAAATTTGATGTACGTCAATTTTGGTATGACCAAATAACCTCACATGTTATTCTGGCCTCAGAGAGCCGATTTATTTTAAGCGAACCCTATGTATTCTAAGGATATTATTTATTTACCCTGGAATAACAAATGGTTCACATTTAGGGGGTTATTTTGACAACGCCAAAGAAGAAAATCGTTATTGTTGGCGGCGGCGCCGGTGGCTTGGAGCTGGCGACCAGCCTGGGCCATAAACTTGGCCGCAAGAACAAAGCGGAGATCACGCTGGTGGATCGCAACCACAGCCATTTGTGGAAACCGCTGTTGCACGAAGTGGCGACCGGTTCCCTCGATGACGGCGTGGATGCGCTCAGCTACCTGGCGCACGCGCGCAATCACCATTTCAGCTTCCAGCTGGGGTCGTTGACCAACATCAACCGCGAGACGCAAACGCTGCAGCTGGCGCAGATCTGCGACGAGCAGGGCGGCGAACTGGTGCCGGCGCGTGAACTGCCGTACGACATCCTGGTGATGGCGCTGGGCAGCACTTCGAACGATTTCGGTACGCCGGGCGTGAAAGAGCACTGCATCTTCCTGGATAACCCGCATCAGGCGCGTCGTTTCCACAACGAAATGCTCAACCTGTTCCTGAAGTTCTCGGCCCAGCCGGGGCAAAAAGAGCGAGTTAACATCGCCATCGTCGGCGGCGGCGCCACCGGCGTTGAGCTGTCCGCCGAACTGCACAACGCGGTGAAGCAGCTGCACAGCTACGGTTTCGAAGGCCTGGACAACAGCGCGCTCAACGTGACGCTGGTGGAAGCCGGCGAGCGCATTCTGCCGGCGCTGCCGCCGCGCATTTCCGCTGCTGCGCACCAGGAACTGATCAAATTGGGCGTGCGCGTGCTGACCAACACCATGGTGACCAGCGCAGATGCCAAAGGCCTGAACACCAAGGGCGGCGAGTTCATCGACGCCGATCTGATGGTATGGGCGGCCGGCATCAAGGCGCCGGACTTTATGAAAGACATCGGCGGCCTGGAAACCAACCGCATCAACCAGCTGGTGGTGGAGCCGACGCTGCAGACCACGCGCGATCCGAACATCTTCGCCATCGGCGACTGCGCCTCTTGCCCGAAAGAGGGCGGCGGTTTCGTGCCGCCGCGCGCCCAGTCGGCGCACCAGATGGCCTCGCGCTGCGCCACCAATATTTTGGCGCTGATGAACGGCCAGACGCTGAAGCCATACGTATATAAAGACCACGGCTCGCTGGTGTCGCTGTCGCGCTTCAGCACCGTCGGCAGCCTGATGGGCAACCTGATGCGCGGCTCGATGATGGTGGAAGGGCGCATCGCGCGCTTCGTTTACATCTCGCTGTACCGCATGCACCAGGTAGCGCTGCACGGCTATATCAAAACCGGCCTGATGATGCTGGTAGGCGGTATCAACCGGGTGATCCGCCCGCGTCTGAAAATGCACTGATCCTGCCTTTGTCGACCAACCCGCGCCGGTTCGCCCGCGCGGGTTTTTTTATGGCGGCGCGAGGCGATCGGCGGCGATTGTTTGATTCTTCAGCATAAGCTGTCGTCGGCATGGGTAAAATTCTTAAGATTCCTCCTAAACAGCGGCGAAACGACCGTTTTCCCGCATTTTTGGTCCCCTTGTCTTATTGCGGGTCCTCAGATCATTGTGCAGACTTTACCTCGTTTACAGACGGCGCGTCGCGCACGCCGTAAACCGGGATACCGCAAGCCGCCCATGCGCAAAATAATAAGCGCGGTGCAGCCGGTCACAGACCCCGGACAAAATGCGTGGTAACACTTTCAGGAGGTTTCCTGTGAACAAGTCAATGTTAGCCGGTGTTGGGATTGGTATCGCTGCCGCTCTGGGGATTGCCGCGGTAGCCAGCCTGGACGTCTTTTCTGCCGGTCCGCAGTACGCGCAGGTGCTCGCCGCAACGCCGATTAAAGAAACCGTCAAAACGCCGCGTCAGGAATGCCGCAACGTCACCGTTACGCACCGTGCACCGGTGCAGGATGAAAACCGTATCGCCGGTTCTGTGCTGGGCGCAGTGGCGGGCGGTGTGATCGGCCACCAGTTCGGCGGCGGTCGTGGGCGCGACGTGGCGACCGTGGTCGGCGCGCTGGGCGGCGGCTATGCCGGTAACCAGGTGCAAGGGGCGATGCAGAACAACGACGTCAGCACCAGCGTTCAGCAGCGTTGCAAAACGGTCTATGACAAGTCTCAGAAAATGCTGGGTTATGACGTGACCTACAAGATCGGCAATCAGCAGGGCAAGATCCGCATGGATCACGATCCGGGCACGCAAATCCCGTTGGATAAAAACGGCCAACTGGTGCTGAACAGAGCCTGATCGCCACATTCGAATTAAGCCCGCGGGCAGTGTTAGTTCTGATCGTTTAACCCGGTTAAGCGAGCGGCGTTAACATTGACGCGGGTTTCTGTTTTTTGTCCGCCGGAGAATTCTGCGATCGTTCTAATGTCTGCGTGCGATATCACTGGGCAAAACTTCAAAAAAGCCCCCGCGTTTGTTATATTATTGTGCAATTAAGCGGTGTGTTCGGCGCCAATCGCCACACCGGCCAAACCCGAGTATTTCGTCTCGCAGAGATAACGACATGTTAGATTTTCGCTTTCCGACAGCTTTGCAAATGGTCCTTAGCGTCGCCGTAGCTGAGAAGCAGGGCATGCGTTCGACAAGCGCCACCCTCGCCGCCGCTCTGGAAGCCAACCCCAGCTTTATCCGCAAACTGATGGTCCCGCTGACCAAAGACGGCATCATCGTTTCCACCCTGGGCCGAAACGGCTCTATCCACCTTGGCCGCCCGGCGGAAGAGATTACTCTGCGCGATATCTATCTGGCGGTGATCGACGACAAGCGCATCTGGGCCTCACGCCCTGAAGTGCCGGCCCGTTGCCTGGTGAGCGCCAACGCCTGCTGGTATTTCAAATCAGTGGTGAACGAGGCCGAGCAGGCTTCGCTTGCGGTGCTGGCGCGCCACACCGTAGCCGATTCGCTGGCCGAACTGGAGCGGGGCGACAAGCGCGCCTGTGCGGAGTACGCCGCCGAGCAAGAGGCCGAAACCGCCGGTAAATAATACCGGATGGAATGCATAAAAAAGGTCGGGCAATGCCCGACCTTTTTGCATGTTAAGGCGATGATTACGCCGTTTGCGGCTGTGCCTTGCGTGCCACCAGGCGGCGCAGGGTGACGTAGAACACCGGCGTCAGGAACAGCCCGAACAGCGTGACCCCCAGCATGCCGGAGAACACCGTGATGCCGGTGACGCCGCGCACTTCGGCGCCGGCGCCGTGGCCGAGGATCAGCGGGATGGTGCCGGCGATGAAGGCGATGGAGGTCATCACGATCGGGCGCAATCGCAGGCGACAGGCTTCCAGCGCCGCCTCGACGATGCCTTTACCCTGCATTTCCAGCTCGCGGGCGAACTCGACGATCAGGATGGCGTTCTTACAGGCCAGCCCCATCAGAACGACCAGCCCGACCTGCACGAACACGTTATTGTCGCCGCCGGTCAACCACACGCCGAACAGCGCCGACAGCATGGTCATCGGCACGATCAGGATCACCGCCAGCGGCAGCGTCCAGCTTTCATACAGCGCCGCCAGCGCGAGGAACGCCAGCAGCACCGCTACCGGGAACACCACCAGCGCGGCGTTGCCCTGGGTTGATTGCTGATAGCTCAGATCGGTCCACTGGATGTTCATGCCATTCGGCAACAGCTTATCGGCCATCTGCGTCAGCGCCCCCATCGCCTGGGTAGAGGAGAGTACGCGGGGATCGGCATCGCCGATCAGGTCCGCCGCCGGGAAGCCGTTATAGCGGATCACCGGGTCCGGTCCGTAGGTGGTGCCGATGCTGACCATGCTGCCGATCGGCACCATTTCACCCTTGTCGTTGCGGGTGCGCAGATTGGCGATGTCCTCCACGCTGTCGCGGAACTGGCCGTCGGCCTGCGCCATCACCTTCCAGGTGCGGCCATAGCGGTTGAAGTCGTTGATGTAAGACGAACCGAGGTAGGTTTGCAGCGTGCTGAACAGCGCATTGAGCGGCACGCCCTGCGCCTTGGCCTTGTCGCGATCGATTTTGGCGTCCAGCTGCGGCACGTTGGCCTGATACGAGGAGATCGGGAAGCCCATGCCTGGCGTTTGCATAATGGCGCCGGACATCGTGTTAATAGCCGTCTGCAGTGCGCCGTAACCCAGCCCTCCGCGATCCTGCACGTACAGCGAATAGCCGGAGCCCTGGCCGATGCCGAGGATTGGCGGCGGCATGATCGAGAAGGCGAAGCCTTCCTGGATCGTTGAAATGCGCGCGTTGATCTCGGCGTTGATCTGCGCCGCAGTGCGGGTACGGGTGCTCAAGGGCTCCAGCGCGAAGAACACCGTACCGGTATTCGGCGTATTGGTGAACTGCAGCGCATTCAGGCCGGGGAAGGCCACCGCATCGGTGACGCCGTCCACGCTCAGGCCGATGGCGCTCATCTTGCGGATCACCGCATCGGTGCGCTCCAGCGAGGCGCCTTCCGGCATTTTCACGCCGCCGATCAGGTACAGCTTGTCCTGCGTCGGGATAAAGCCGCCGGGCACGGTCTTGAACATTACCCCGGCGGCGGCCAGCAGCAGCAGGTAAACCACGAATACCGCGCCGCGTCGGCCCAGCACGCGGGACACCCCGTGCTGATAACGCTGCGAACCGCTGGCGAAGAAGCGGTTGAACGGCCGGAACAGCCAGCCGAACAGCCGGTCGATCAGGCGCGACGGCATATCTTTCGGCGCACCGTGCGGTTTCAGCAAGCGTGCCGCCAGCGCCGGCGACAGGGTCAGCGAGTTGATGGCGGAGATCACCGTCGAGATGGCGATGGTGACGGCGAACTGTTTGTAGAACTGACCGGTGACGCCGGAAAGGAACGCCATCGGCACGAACACCGCGCACAGCACCACGGCGATGGCGATGATCGGACCGGAGACCTCGCGCATCGCCTGGTGCGCCGCCGCCAGCGGCGACAGCCCCTCTTCGATATTGCGCTCGACGTTTTCCACCACCACGATGGCGTCATCCACCACGATACCGATCGCCAATACCAGCCCGAACAGGCTGAGGGTGTTGAGCGAGAAGCCGAGCAGATACAGCGCGGCGAAGGTGCCGACTATGGAGATCGGGACCGCCAACAGCGGAATGATCGAGGCGCGCCAGGTCTGCAGGAACAAAATGACCACCAGCACCACCAGGATCACCGCTTCCAGCAGGGTATCCACCACCGCGCGGATCGAATCGCGCACGAACACCGTCGGATCGTACGGCGCTTTCCAGCTCATGCCGTCCGGGAAGCGGGTTGCCAGCTCAGCCATCTTGCCGCGCACCGCGTCCGACAGCTCGATGGCGTTGGCCCCCGGCGACTGGAAGATGCCGATACCGACCGCATCCTTGTTATTGAGCTGGGCGCGCAGCGCGTAGCTGCCGGAGCCCATTTCGATGCGTGCCACGTCGCGCAGCCGCACAATCTCGCCGTTGTCGCCGCTCTTGAGGATGATGTTGCCGAACTCTTCTTCGGTCTGCAGGCGCCCCTGGGCGTTGATCGACAGCAGATAGTCGCTGCGCGTCGGCATCGGCTCCGCGCCGAGCTGGCCGGCGGAGACCTGCACGTTTTGCTCCTGCATGGCGCTCACCACGTCGGAGGCGGTCAGGCCACGCGCGGCGACCTTGTTCGGATCGAGCCAGATGCGCATCGCATACTCACCGGCGCCGAAGATCTGCACCTGGCCGACGCCCGGCAGGCGGGCCAACTCGTCCTTGACCTTCAGGGTGGCGTAGTTGCGCAGGTACAGCGAATCGTACTTGCCGGAAGGCGAGACCAGATGCACCACCAGCGTCAGCGCCGGGGACTGCTTCTGGGTAGTGATGCCCTGGCGGCGCACGTCTTCCGGCAGGCGCGCTTCGGCCTGTGCCACGCGGTTTTGCACCTGCACCTGCGCCTGATCGGGATCGGTGCCGGGGCGAAAGGTGACGGTGGTCACCAGCACGCCGTCGGAACCGGCGACCGATTTCATGTACATCATGTTTTCGACGCCGTTGATCGCTTCTTCCAGCGGCGTGGCCACCGTTTCAGCGATCTCTTTCGGGTTGGCGCCCGGGTATTCGGCGCGCACCTGCACGCTGGGCGGCACCACGTCCGGGTACTCGCTGATCGGCAGCAGCGGAATGGCGATCGCACCGGCGACAAAAATCAGTATCGACAGCACCGCGGCAAAGATCGGCCGGTCGATGAAAAAACGGGAAAAGTCCATGGGTCAGAAGTCTCGGCTGGGAGCTTAGTTAAGTGCGGAAGCAGTGGTGGTCATCGCGACGCTTTTCGCGTCGACCGGCATGCCCGGCATAAACACTTTCTGCATGCCGTCGACGATCACCCGATCGCCGTTTGCCAACCCTTTCTGCACGATGCGCAATCCTTCGGCCATGCGGCCCACGTCGATGTCGCGGCGCTGCGCCTTGCCGTCTTTATCGACGATGTAAACGAACTTGCGGTTCTGGTCGGTCATCACCGCTTTATCGTCGATCAGCATGGCGTTGAACTCGGCGCTGCCGGGCATCTGTACCCGGGCGAACAGCCCCGGCGTGAAACGGCGCTCGCGGTTGTCGAGCAGGGCGCGCATGCGGATGGTGCCGGTACCGGCATTGAGCTGGTTATCGGTGAAGTCCACCAGCCCCTGATGCGGGGTGCCCTCTTCGCCCACCAGGCCGACCTTCACTGGCAAGCGCGCGTCGTGCCGGCCCTGCTGCTGATAGCGCAGGAAGGTCGCCTCATCCACGTCGAAATAGACGTAGACCTTGTCGAGCGACACCAGCGTCGTCAGCACGCTGGCGCTGTCGCCGGCGGTGACCAGGTTGCCGGCGGTGATCATCGCACGGCTGGCGCGTCCGTCAATCGGCGCGGTAACGCGGGTAAAGTCGAGATTCAGCTGCGCCATGTCGAGCTGGGCCTGCGCCGCCAGCACGTTGCTTTGCGCCTGTGCGGCGGACGAACGACGCTGTTCCCACACCTCTTGCGAGATGGCCTGAGTGCCGATCAGCTTCTCGGTGCGCGAAGATTCGCTGCGCGCCAGGGCGGCCTGATTGCGCGCTCGCACCAGCTCGGCCTGCGCCTGTTCGCGCGCGGCGCGGTAGGTGCGATCGTCGATGGTGAACAGCACCTGGCCTTTCTTCACCTCGTCGCCTTCGGTGTAGTTGACCCGCTCGATGTAGCCGGAGACCCGTGGGCGCAGTTGCACGCTTTGCACCGCTTCGACCCGGCCGTTGAAGGCATCCCACTGGCTGATCGGCTTGACCACTACGCTGGCGGCGCTGACCACCGGCGGCGGTGGCGGGGCGTTGTGCGCGACGCTGTTGTCGCACCCGGCGAGCAGGGCGGCCAGCAGCGCCACCCCGGAGAGCCGCTGACCCAGAGCGACGGCGCGCGTGCGGCCGCCGGCGTTGAACGATGAGTTTGGTTGATTTGCCATTGTTTTTATTCCGATAAGTAAGCGCTGTCTGGCCCCATACCCAGCCCTGTTTTCCGGGCTTTCCCTTCATGTGTGCCTGCGTTCGGCGGAAGGGGCGCTGTGCCTTGTTATGGCGCAACGTTAGGTTTTGAAACATATTGGTGTCACATTAATGTATCAATATCGGTTACATTAATTGGGTGGAGTATAGGGGCGGCTTTCTGGTAAATGCAATAATAAAAATTGCATTTAAAGCGAAACTGTTGCAACGTATGTGCATCGGGCAGAGGGGGACCCTGCCGAATGATGGGAGCATCAGCATGAACACGACGGGTTTCATTACCGATTTAAAGACGTGGATCGACAACAATCTGGAAGAAAAACTGGATATCAACACCGTGGCGGACCGCGCGGGCTACTCCAAATGGCACCTGCAGCGCATGTTCAAGCGCCAGACCGGCTATGCGCTGGGGGAGTATATCCGCATGCAAAAATTGAAGGTGTCGGCGGAGCGTTTGGCCAACAGCGGCGAACCGATTGTCAGCGTGGCGATCTCGCTCGGCTTCGACTCACAGCAGTCGTTCAACCGCAGCTTCAAGCGCCAGTTCGGCCAAACGCCGGGTGACTGGCGCCGTGCCTTGGCGCAGCCGACGGCGGTGAGATGCACGCACCACTGAACGGTTGGGCAGTGGGAATAAAAAGCCTGAATTTGCGTTCGGGCTTTTTTGTCTTTACCTGTGGGGATTCAAAAGTTGTCGCAACTGCCTGACTTCGCCACCGTGTCGCTGTCGCGGCAGAATATACGAATCGCCTCGTTGAGAGAGTTTGAACGTGAAGGCGTCCAGTAGTTCTCAATGACCAGGTAGCGAACGGTGTGCTGGCGGGAGTGGAGACCCAGGACGTTAAATACGCTTTCAATAGCGGCAAGTACAGGGTTTGACGAGTCGATTTCATAGCGAATATCGACGATGGCTGCCTCCGGTGCCATCCAGGTGCGATTGGAAAGCGGCGGCACGCGAAACTTGAATGAGGAGTTCGCGGATAAGCGCTGGCCATCAAGCTCTTTAAATTCTGCGGCGGGAACATAACTCTGGTTACCGCCCGGCAAGGTGATCTGCCCTTTTTCGTCGCGGGTGGCATACACATCCTCGGTGACTTTGTAGATCACTTGCTGGACGTCGGGGGGAATGATGCGGAAGGATTTTACGGTACGATCCGAAGGCGTGTCATTTGTCAGTTGGAACTCATAGGCCCTTCCGACGGATTGAACGAAAGCTAATGAAACGCTGCCCGCAAAGTACTGATAGGCGGCGCCCAATATGGCCACGAGAATCCCTGAGCCTGCCAAAAATGCCGATACTTTCGCCAACCGGTTATTCGATTTTGCTTTAACGGGGCCTGTCTTTGGCCGCGGGGCATTGCTTTTCTTCTTACGCGCCACGTTTCTCCCTTGCATTACGCATTGGCCTACCTATATGAGGGTATTATGATCGACAGCTTATGCCGCTGTCGAGGGGGCGCTCTCTGGCCGGTGCTGTATGCATACAAAAAAGCCTGAACTTTCGCTCAGGCTTTCTCGTTAGAATATGGCGGTGAGGGAGGGATAGATTCGCTGCGCTCACCCTGCGGGCCGCCGTTGGCGGTCCAAAACGCAGGCGT
>Ga0153999_1000125_pt1 | contig 40891 bp, 41 predicted proteins | sample TSNC083MetaG_FD_104675 | JGI IMG/M metagenome (GOLD analysis project Ga0153999, IMG submission 104675) | Attine ant fungus gardens microbial communities from North Carolina, USA - TSNC083 MetaG | ecosystem: Host-associated > Fungi > Mycelium > Unclassified | place: USA: North Carolina, Lumber... | reverse complement strand
CCTATCTTTAGCCAAAAATGTATGAGATAATAAAACTACAGCTTTTCGTATATGCTGAATTGGAATTCAAGGAGTTGAGCTTTTGTTCGTACTTACACGAAACAAGGGCAATGAAGTAGAAACATTAAAAGACTCAAGCAGCCAGTTCAATAAAATATTCGACCTCTACACAGAGGCAGAATTACTAGCAAAGAAACTCAACCGACATATTACACAGCCTCCTCTTTGGACGGTTACAAAATTTAATAGACAAAAAACAAGCCTTTTATAAAGATGCAGGCTTGTTTTTTTTGGTTTTAGAGTGTTTATGAATAATAGCTGAAGAAAATTAAATATCCCAATGCTAGGAGCAGTGCATATAGAATACCAATTCTTGCTGTTCCACCAGTCTTCTCAATGGATTTGGTACGTCTCTCTCTGTTTAATTCTCGTCTATTAATACGCAAGATTTCTTTGTTCATGTGGCCTTTATACAGATCGTTTCCTTCTGCTCCGAGATAGGCAGCTGGGGCAATGAGAGCAAGCAGACTAGCCCATATTGGCATGTAACTAAACATCATCACAATGAGTGCATCATATATGATCCAGAAGCCGATCAGCATAAATAAATATCGATACATTTTACGATAACCTAGCCAAAAAGATATAAAGAAAAAAGCAGACCAGTTCCAGCTATCACCCTTTTTCCAATGATCAAAATAATATTGCTGGCGCTTCTGAATGAATATAGATGCCGATTCTCTATCAACCTTTTCTTTCTGGAGCTGGTCTCGATTATCGAGCATAGAATCGTTTGTTTCCACCGTTGCAGCCTCGTCATCATACTTGATCGCCTCACCGCAAATTGGACAATAGTTAGCTCCAGTTAGCAGGTCTTTGGTGCATTGTGTACATGTATTCATTCGATAGTTCCATCATCTCCTACAATAGGTTATACCTTCTCTCCCCTTGGCCAAATGAAATAAGTAATCGATATAGCATTATCAATCAGAACGATTATTCCCCAATACTTCAATGTGTTAAACAGTTCCTCACTCTGTTCCCCAACGCCAACCATCCAAATCATGAGCAAAAGCAGTGGTGCGCCAATACAATAAGCAAGCACATGCTTTAGCGAGCCCTTCATGGAATGTTTGGCATAGGCCATTCCGGTTCGTCGAATTGGACGATCTCCCTGCCTCTTAATATAGTAGCGAAATCTCTCATCAGCCCAGTGAATCATGCTCTTTCCGTACACTACCGAGATTGCTATGTATATAGGCGCGATCGAATGTGCAATAGTTGCCTTTGCCCCACGATACATATCAATCCCTGTGACTAGAAGCAGAATTAAATCAACAACAGGCGTCATTGCTAAAAAGATTAGACCGAGACGTTCCTTGCCAAAAATATACCGAGAAACAAGACCAAGCAGAATAAATACCCAAAAACCAATTTCACAAGCAATAATTGTCCATGCTACAAAATTCATAAGATCATCCTTTTAGAGTGTAATTTTACCCTCTTGAAATTACCTTTACCTTTACAACAATTTAATCGAATCAATATTTTACAAAAATAACTTAAAACCTAAATAATTATAACAATCATCAGAAAAATGTGTTCATTTATTTAAATTTTCTATCTAATTTCATTTCAATTGAAAACGAAGCATCCTAGAGAATTTATCCAGTTATATCAAGAGCACCAGATTGTCTTCAAAAATCCCCCATCTCCACCCCCATATCGTCTTGTATATACGGAGAAAAAATCCACAGCACATTTTAATATGCACTGTGGATTTCTCGCTTTAAAAGATGCCTTTTAGAACAACTCTTCTTATATTACATACAATCAAAACACTTTACCTTTTATCCTGTTTTTTATCATTCTTCTGTCCCTTTGATTTCATAGCTTCTGAGATTACATCGGCGATAACTGTATTGTCTATTGTACCTGTAAGCTTGTCCGCTTGTGGTCCAAATGCGTATACAGGTACGTCAACTGCCGTATGACCTGTCGTTGTCCAGCCGATCAGGGCACGGTTGCTAATGACATTGGCGATTCCTACATCAGCTGTTTTAGCTTTAGCTATTGTTTCTGTTTCTTCATCTGTTAAATCCTTAATACCCGCAAATTTTTCAAGCACTTCTCTGATATTGCTCTTCTCCTTATTTACTTGCTTGCCCATAAATTCAGAGGAGCGCTTCACGTTGCGGATGACATCCTTATTGAAGCCATATGTACCGTTTGCTCCAATTGACATACCGCCAGTCTCATGGTCGGCCGATACAATAACGAGCGTATCTTCGTTGTCCTCTGCATATTCCTTTGCAATCTTGATTGCATCATCAAAGGCAAGCGTTTCATGGATATTCTCAGCGGGGAAATTTGCATGCCCTGCATGGTCAATTCTTCCACCTTCCACCATAAGGAAGAAGCCTTTATCTTTTTTATCAACAACATCAAGTGCTTTCTCAGTCATTTCTGCAAGACTTGGTTCCTTTGTCAGGTCACGATCGAGTTCATAAGTCATATGACTATCATTAAAGAGCCCAAGCAGCTTGCCCTCTTTAGCACTATCCAATCCATTAGCATCTTCCGCAACCGTATAACCTTTTTTCTTCGCTTCTTCAATTAAATTGCGACCGTCTTCACGCTTTCCTCCATCCTGCTTTGAGAGGAAATGCCTTTTCCCACCGCCGAGCAAGACATCAACATCATGATCGAGTAACATTTGGACGGCGATTTCATTTTCCTTATCTCGATGGTCAATATGTGATGCAAAAGCCGCTGGTGTTGCGTGAGTAATGCGCGCTGTTGACACAAGTCCTGTAGCCTTGCCTGTTGCTTCCGCGTCTTCAAGTACCGTTGCAACATCGAAATGCTCTTCCTCTTCAGTATGTTCATCATCTTTTGGCGCCTTGCCAACTACATTGTTATCTGTTTTATGAGAGGCCGAGAATGCTGTTGCTGCAGCTGCTGAATCGGTGACTGTATTATCATGAGAGAACGTTTGAGCAAATCCAACACTCTTGAATGTATTCATTTCCAGCTCGCCTGTACCGAAGCCTTCACCCTTAAAGTAAGAAGCAGCAGAAACTTGATTCTGTCCCATTCCATCGCCAATTAGCAAAATGACATTTTTCGGCTGCTTATCATGCTTGTCCTCTTTACTATGATTGCTTTCTTTCGCTTCTGCGATACCTACATACGAACTACTTGCGGGTGAAGCTACAAATGCTGCAGTTGAGACAGCCCCTACCATTGCTAGACTACCAATTTGCTTGAACGATTTCTTCATGACCATGCCCCTCTCATTATTGGATACAAACTAAGCATAGCAAGCAATTGTTAACCCCAAGCTAACGGAATCTAAAGACTTCTTCACATTTCGTGCGAAAAAGCAGGAATATGTGCAGAAACCCTTGTAACCCCTTAGTTTCTTTGCTATAGTGAACTCAAATTCAATTACGTCTTATTTCAATTGAAATTGAAGTATGGATAGAGGCGCAGTTGCCATCAGTACACAATAGGAGGAGAATGGGCTCCATCGATTGTTGTGAAAAGGGGCAATTGCCGAAGCGCAGAAGGAAACCTATGTTCATTTGCGCTGGGTCTGTATTGAAGAAATACAGGACTGTCATGTAGGCGACTATATGGAGGGCTACCTTACGCACGGAAACGATTTATTAAACAATGTTTCTATGTAGCAGTGGCAGACCCGCTGCTGCTTTTTGCGTTATATAGGTGGATGTGCGGAACACACATCTACCATTAAAGGTATCTGATCACCTTCCGAAAAATATGAAACAGGGGTGTGACGTTATGAGTTTTGGACAGATTTTGACGGCGATGGCAACACCATTCGACCACAATGAGGAAATTGATTACAATGCAACACGTAATTTGGTGAATCACCTGATTACAAATGGTTCAGATGGCTTGGTCGTAGCTGGAACAACTGGTGAAAGTGCTACACTTGAAACAGAAGAGAAAATCGAATTGTTCAAGTTCGTTGTAGAAGTAGTTGCAGGGAGAGTTCCCGTTATAGCTGGAACTGGCACTAACAGCACAAAAGGTTCAATTAGATTGACACAGGCTGCTGAAGCTGCAGGTGTAGACGGGATCATGCTTGTTAACCCTTACTACAATAAGCCATCTCAGGAAGGTTTATATCAGCACTATAAGACTGTTGCAGAATCTACGAAGTTGCCAGTTATGCTTTACAATATTCCAGGGCGGACGGCTGTCAATATGCTTCCAGAAACAATCATTCGTCTTTCAGAAGTTGAGAACATCGTCTGTGTGAAAGAAGCAAGCGGCGACCTTGATGCCATGACACAGATTATAAATGAAACGCCAAAAGACTTCGCTTTATATAGCGGAGATGATGGACTGACATTGCCAGTGCTTGCAATTGGTGGTGTAGGTGTTGTATCAGTGTCTGCGCATATTTTAGGGAACGAGATGCAACAGATGATTAATGCATTCCGCGAAGGAAGACTTGAAGAAGCTGCTGCAATGCATGGCAACCTGCGTCCTTTAATGAAAGCAATGTTTGCCCAGCCTAGTCCTGGTCCCGTAAAAGCTGCCTTGAATATGAAAGGTATTTCAGTTGGTGGCGTCCGCTTACCAATGCTACCTTTATCAGAAGAAGAACAGCTCGAATTGCGCAAGATCCTTGGCATTCGTTTTGTAGAAGCCGGTTAAATATTTCAAAAAGACCAGAATTCCTCAGCGGAATTCTGGTTTCTTTTTGTCTTACAAATGTAAACTTTCTGTAAATTTAGCTTGACAATTATTGCCTGTTACCATTATTCTTTTTTAAGAGTTGTTTTTTTGGCTATAGGCAATTTATTTTACATATTAGTATGATTGCACCTATATTAGGTAATAGATTTTAAGATTTTTTTAAGAAAACTAATATAATATCTTAAAATACCCTCAAAAAAACAACACAAAACTAGAAATGTATAAAGTCTTAATAAAAACTTTACATTTCGGTAATAAAACTGACATGTCGGAAAACTGTCAACTATCATCCAATTATTATTTATGTGAAGAAAAAATTCCAAGGAGGTGGGCTCAGGTGGCACTCGAGATCTTTCAGCGCAAAGAGCAAAAATATTTGATCACCATTGAGCAATACGAAAGATTATTAGAAAGCTTCGGGGATAGAATGCGTTCTGATAAAAACGGGGACAACGGCAGATATACCGTTACGAGTCTTTATTTCGACAACACAGATAAAACCATTTACTTCGAAACAAAGAACAAGTTGGAGTATCGGCAGAAACTTCGTCTACGTGTCTATGACGATGCCACAGAAGAAAGCACAGCATTTTTTGAGGTCAAACAAAAACATAAGAAAATCGTTAATAAGCGTAGGCTTCTTGCCCCGCTTAAAGAAGTGTATCGCTATTTACAAGATCCAGAACCAGACTTATCTACTTATGACACATCGAACATTCAGGTTCTTAAGGAAATTGATTATTTCAGAAAACTATATCATCTAGAACCAGAAATGGTCGTCAGCTATCGCCGTCATGCTTTGCATGGTGCAGATAACGCTGATCTTAGATTAACATTCGACTTTGACTTACGTTGTCGCAAAGATGATCTATTGCTAGAGCATGGACCATATGGCGATAATTTCATCGATCAAAATCTTGTCGTACTGGAAGTAAAAGTAGAGCATAGCGTACCACTTTGGCTTGCACGTCTTCTTCAAGAACTTGAGTGTGAACAGCGTAGTGCATCTAAATTCTGCACAAGCACGGAACTACTTTCCGAAAGAATCGGTTCACAACCAGCAATTCAAAATAACACTGCAAAAGAAACTACAACAATCGGGGGAACAGAAAATGGATCAGATCAGCAACTTATTTACGTCTAATGGAACAACAGTATCAACAATTTGGATGAGCCTTGCCGCAATGTCACTCGCCGCAGTACTAAGCATTATCATCACAAAGGTTTATCAAATTACTTTTACAGGTGAACGCTACTCGCAATCTTTCGTACATACAATCATTATGATGAGTGTTGTCGTATCCGTCGTTATGAACGTAGTAAGCGATAATGCAGGAGTTGCATTCGGCCTATTCGCTGTCTTTAGCCTAATTCGTTTCCGTAGTGCCGTAACAGATGCAAAAGACATCTCATATATATTCTTTGGCCTTTGTGTTGGTATGACAGCCGGTCTTTATCAGTTTGAACTTGCAATTGTACTAACTGTATTCGCAAGTCTTATCTTCTATATTCTTTATAAAATGAACTATGGCAAAGGAAAAGATACACAACTTCTTAAAGTCCAAGTTCCTGAGAACTTGAATCATGAGAACTTGTTTGATGATATTCTTGACGCACATACATTATCTTATGCAATTCGCCAAGTAGAAACAACAAACCTTGGAACAATGATTATGTACACATTCTCAATCCGTGCCAAGTCTGATACGAAAGACCGTGAACTGCTAGATGCAATCCGTGAACGCAATGCTAACTTGAAAGTATCTCTTTCTTACTTAGGTGACCAGAAAGACTAATTTCAGAACCAGATAGAGCGCCTGTGTGCCTGACGATGCCCAAATCGTGTTGCACACAGGCTCTCATATCCAGTAAAATGTAAGCGCTTGCGCAATACAAATGAGTAGTACCCTCAAATTTCTTTAAATATACCACGTTTTAATTTCTCTGCCAACTATATTCTACAAATAGATTACATAATCCTTCTTTTCCGCCAAACATTTTAAATATTTTAGTGGATTTGAAATAAATCCACTAAAATATTAGCTTAAAATAGGCGATAGAATTCTTTTCATACGAACGTCTACTGCCTATTCCGCAAGAAAGAGAAGCCTTATATAGTTAGGCTCCTCTTAGTTATACGATTTTTTGCAACAAATCCAATTCCTTTTGATAATGCTCTACCGCAGCATCGATGGTAAGTCTTGTATGGAACTTATGCAATATATTATGTACGGTAACGCCAAGCATGACATCCATAACATAATAGAATTCCTCGCCAGAAAGCTTCTCATATTTCCCACCGCAACAATTTCGAATGTCTTCAAAACGCAATTCTTCCACTGGATCTTTGAATATTTTCTGAATGACTTCTTCAGTTTGCAAATTCATATTGTGGAACGTATTTCGTATGAAGTCAATCTCATCTATTTCCTCAAGAAAACGTCGAAAGAATTTAGACAAACCAGCAATTAAGTCACCATTTGCTATTTCTATCATGTTAAGGAAATTGACCTTGGATTGGATTGCAAATTGTTCAAGCATATATAGGAATGCATCCTCTTTTCCAGAGAAATATTGATAAAAACTGCCTCGAGCGATATCAGCGTTCTTAACAATATTGGCTATTGAAGCCTCATTCAGCGAAACCCGAGAAAATTCCTCATGAAGTGATCCGAGGAGCTTCTCTCTCTTCTCCTCAGCAAGGTTGAAAAATGTCGGCTTAGGCATTAATTTCTTCCCTTCTGTGCTTCTCCACCCATACGTAGGAAGGCATTTGGAATAGTGAATTCCCCTGTACTCCCCCATAGATTAAGTAGTTCATCTTCTATATTTACGTCTTCCTTAATTTCTCCCATTTCTTGACAAAGACGCTCCATTTTAGAATCGAGCATTGCTGCTGAAAAAGCAACTTCTCTAAGTTCATCAGCAATTTGCCTTGGAATTTCTCTATTATATTTTTTATAAAGCTTGTCCTCTAAACTAGCCCAAGTGTCCATTGTAATTGTCCGAATCTGTACCTCAACATTTACATATTCTACACCGTCAGACATGAAGACAGGAATCTGTATAATCAAATGCAAGCTGCGATAGCCATTCTGCTTTGGCAACTTCATATAATCCTTATAATCAACAACTCTAATATCATTTTGCATTAATAGCATACGGCTAATCTCATAGACATCAGAAAGGAATGAACATGTTATTCGCACCCTTGCAATATCATGAAGGTTCTCACGGATCGCATTTAGCGAAAACTCAATTCCCCTACTATTTACTTTACGCAAAATGCTTGCAGGAGATTTCACTCGCGTGCTGACATATTCAATAGGATTGTAAGCATGATTATATTCAAATTCCTGCTTTAACAAATCAATTTTTGTTTCTACTTTTTTAAGTGCAAATCTATAACTCATCAGGAATCTCGACAAGTCGGCTTTAATTGCCTTGATTTCTTCTAATTGTTCAGGAAGATCTGTTTTCATCTCAGAAAGCCCCTTCGCAAAAGTAATTTGTGACAGCTCGTCACGTTAGAGCCATTATAGATGACACTATGTCACAAATCAAGCAAATGTTACAAAAATTTTATAATTATAAAAATACTTTAAGTCCTTCCCCAAATATAGGCATATTTCATCTGCTCTAAGGACTTGCTGGCTCAATTATAGGTCATAGTAAAATACATCATTTCTCCAGCAACACATTCAAGAGTTACCGTTTCTAAAATAACGATAGACCTGTTCCAATTTTTCTTTCTGGCGGCCTCTCGGACTCTCCATATTTCCAAACTCAAAGAACTTTACTTTCTGAATTCCCACAAAGCTAAACAAAGCTCGCTTCATCAATTTCTTATGCGCATTGCCAAGCCATAGAAGCGGATATTTAGTTGGTCCCTTCATTGTAGATATGCAAACAGCTGTCCTTCCCTTAAGCAGTTTTTGTGGGAAAAGTCCCTTTTCTTCCTTATATGCGAAATTAGCCGCAAACATTTGATCAACATAACCGAGTAACATCGCCGGCGGCCGCCCCCACCATATCGGGTACACAAGGACTAGACGATCCGCAGACAAAATTTGCTGTCGGTATTTTTCTAAATTAGGATCAATGTGCATATCTCTTCTTCTTTTCTCTTTATTAAATACTAAGACTGGATCAAAACCTTCTTTATATAAATCCAGCACCTCATAATCCAATTCCTTAGCATTTTCATCCAACCCTTGAAGAACTTTTTCTAAAAAAGCCCCACAAAGACTATCGTGATTGGGATGAGTATAAATGACAAGTGTTTTCAAGCTAAATCACCCTTTATTTATCATTTGATAACAAAATTATAAGGTTCGCCTTTATACTTGTCAAATGATAATTGTATTTTGATAATAAATTTGTTACCTTTTTTACTAGAGGTGAGAAGATTGGAAGATAAATCACTTTTTCAAAAGGTAGTTATATTCACTGCCGCAGTTCAGCAAGTTAAACACGACATAACTTGGGAAGTACGACCTGCAGAAACGACACAAGTTCAATATAATATTTTGGAATACTTATTTGTCAAACAGCAGGCAACAGCAGGAGAGATCAGTGATTGCATTCATATTTCTCCCCCAAATACTAGTCGCGAATTAAAAAAACTGGAAGAAAAGCAGCTCATCGAGAAAAAAATTGACCACGATGATCGAAGACGACAGACAATAGAACTTTCCCTAAAAGGTAGGAAACTGATGGATAATGCCTTTACTATTGTTAAGCAACGATTTGATGACCGACTTCAAACAGTTGAAGAGGAAGAAATTTCTGAGTTGATACAGGCGATTCAGTTATTACAAGGAAAGCTATTCTACTAGATTTGTTTACAAAACTAAGACTGAGAGTTCTAAAGCTAATTCATCACTCATTTGTTCTCTCAGTTATGCGATGCATCATTTCCTATGCAATTAGCTTCTCACTTAAATGGATTAAAAAAAGACATCTGAGTTTCCAATCAAGGAAACCCAAATGTCTTTTTTATATTTGTCGCAAACTAACGGGCGGGAATCCCCGCTTTAGTATTTAGTGAAACTAAAAATATAAGCGGGGAATAAAGAAAATTCCCACTTACTTTAGTTACCTTTATTTCTGTCCTTGTTCACTGGGACGTTCAGGCATTTCGATACCCAGTTCCTTCAGCGCAATCTGAGCTTCTTCACGAGTGATAGTACCGGCTCGCTCCTTCTCCATGATTGCTTGGACTTTCTCCTTTGTGGCGTCATCTATTCCTTCAAACATATTTCCTGGTCCACCTTCATGCTGCCCTGGACCGCCACCGGCTCCTGGTGCTCCGCCCATTCCCGGACCGCCTGCTGGTTTAGAAGTAATTCCTGATTCATCTAAATATGTTACAGTGTCGGTGATTTTAAATGTAACAATCTGTTTTCCTCCAGAGTATTTACCATCACTGTACAACCCATTATCTTCTTTCCCTGTATGTTTACCACCTGTATACAATTCATACGTCTTATCCTTTTTCAAATCCGGGGTACTGATAACAACAGATTGGTACTCTTTAGCTGGGGCAAAACTCAACAATTCCTTGCCATCACTGTCTTGAAGGTGAATGAGTGTGCCAGCTTTTTGTGTTTGCGGGAATGTCATCTGAATTGTGCTCTGCTGGGATTCATCACTTGTAGCTTGCGCCATGCCAGAGCTCCCGGCAGCTATAAGTACACCTCCGTCAATCGTGAAATCAGAATCGTAATCGAGCGCACCATTACCGTTATTTGTTGGCCCATTCACAATTACGGTGCCACCACTCATAGAAATGGAGCCATTTGAGTCAAGTCCATCTCCCTGTGCATCAATATAAAAATTACCGCCGCTGATTACAAGCTTCCCATCTGACTTGCCTGTATTCTCTCCTGGTTGATCAGGTTGTTTCGCTTTCGACTCCTCCTGCTTTACAGCTGTCTTCGTCTCTGTATCGCTGCTGCCACCGGCATTGATCCCATCATCACTCGCTGTTACTGAGAGCTTTCCTTTTGCTAGATAAATATCTTTTGCTTCGATGCCTTCATAACTTTTCTTAATGATCGTATTACCACCATTAATTTCAAGTTTGTTGTCTGCATGGATGCCATCATCGCCTGTTGAGATTTTTAATGTCCCACCAGCGACAGTGACTTGATCATTACTATGAAAAGCATCATCCGACGCATCTACGGAGAACGTTCCACCGCCTATCGCTAGTTGCTTTCCTGCCTTTAATCCCTTCCCAGTTTTCGTATTAGTTGAAGCCGTTTTTGCTGGTTCTTGTTCTCCAGGCCTCATTTCTTTATTCTCAATTACATCGGGGCTTCCCCCGCCTGCTTTAATTGTATAAGTACCAGCTGTCGTCCAAAGTGATGTTTCTGCTTGTATCCCATCACTTGCAGCAGTTAAACGATACGTTCCTCCTTGCAATGCAACGAAGCCTTTGGAACTGTCTTGGTCATTCGTTGATTTTATAGCATCTCCTCCTGCTTTTATTGTCAATTTCCCATTCTTCACCGCTACTGAATCCCTACCCATTAATCCATCATCTTTGGATTGGATTTGGATTTCTCCACCTGTTATTTTTAAATCATCCTTGCTCGTCACACCATTATTGAAGTTTCCTTGGACGATAAGCTTTCCGTCCCCATTAATTGTTAAATCGTCCTTGCTGTAGATCGCTGCATTGGGCTCATCCGTCCCTGTCGTAGCATACGCTTTTCCATCAGAGACTTTATTTTGCTTGCCCTTAGGTAAAGATAGCACTACCTTGTCTGCATTCTTCACATAGATTGCAGTACGATCTGAGGAATGGATTTCTGCACCATTTAGTATGATGCGCACTTTATCTTTATCAGCAGCCGCAATCTGAAGCTGTCCGTCGCTAAGCTTTCCGCTAATTACATAAGTCCCACCCGCTTTAATGGTTACAATATTCTTTTGTATAGAAACATTTTTCTTTCCTGTTCCCGACACTGCAGCAGTTTTCCCTTTCAATTGAATCTTCGTTGCCTTGTCCTTGTTCCAGCTCTGATTCAGATCTGTTTTGCTGTAGGTGACATTTTCACTGACAAGTTTGCTGATCTCCTTGCTCGTTAAAAGAGAATTTGTTTCTGTTGTACTGCTCTGTCCTAATGTTTCCTTACTGCTACAAGCAAATAGCATGGTAGACGCACAAAGACCAAGCGCTAGCATTTTTATAGGCTTTATATTTTTCCCCATTTTATAATCTCCTTTGGTATAGAAATGTTTGATGTGATTCATTATGTACCCCCAAACTTAAACAAACCTTAAAGCAAAAAAACATTTCCCAACAAGCGCAAATATCCCTATAATATGGGGGAAATACAGGTAAGGAGGTGGCTTATGAAATTGCTGATTATTGAAGATGATCATCATCTTTCAGATACAATTAAGGAAACAGCAGCGGATTTATTCGAAACGGTACAAGCTTTTGACGGTGAGGAGGGCCTCTTTCTTGCTGAACAAAATATCTTTGACTGCATCGTGCTCGATATCATGCTTCCCTATCTAAACGGCTATGAATTATTGGAGAGGCTGCGAGAGACTGGTATACTGACGCCTGTAATCATGCTCACTGCTAAAGATGGAATTGATGATAAAATTCGTGGGTTCAAAGCTGGTGCAGACGATTATTTACCGAAACCATTTCATCGCGAGGAGCTGCTACTACGGCTAACCGCAATGGCAAGACGAGGGAACGGTATTGATTTAAAAGAGAAGCTCCACTTCCTAGGGTTAACAATGAATTTGCGGAATAAGACCGTACAGATTGGAAACGACCAGATCAAACTGAGTGGCAAACAATTAGATTTGCTTGAGTATTTAATTTCCAATAAAAATACAATCTTGACAAAAGAGCAGATTTTCGACCGTATTTGGGGGTTTGAATCTGAGACTTCAGCGAGTGTTGTAGAGGTCTATACGAGCAACTTGCGAAAGGCACTAAAGCCATTTAGCTACGATACGCATATTCAGACATTCCGCGGACTTGGCTACATGCTTTCAGATCAGGAGAAACAAGATGTTTAAGGGTAAAATATTCAAAGCACAACAGCTTAAACTCACTGGTTGGAATCTACTAGCTTTTACGATTATCTTTACAGTCTTCGGGGTCGTTATTTTTACAACTGTCCAGAGCACACTTCTATCCAAACCCGATCTAGAATTATTTGATCTCCAGAAACGCATGAACGAGAAAAGTAGTTTCTCTGAAGGCCCATTAATGAACGAAAAACCTAATTCATTTGATGATCGTGGAGAACCCAGGCCCGCACCTAACCCCCGTATCACGATTGTGAAGTGGGACAAAAATGGGGAAATAATAAATAAAGACCAGATTGGCACAACTTTTTATGAGAACTACTTGCAGGATTTGCAGCTTGACCAGTCAAGCAAAGATCAAGTAAAACCGCTTACGCTGAACGATAGCTATCACTTCCGCTCGTTGCTGTTTAAGAATCAAAACATTAGTGGACAAGAAACTTATATTCAACTGCTAGCAAACGTTGACCCCGAAGAGAATATTCTCACTGGATTCAAGAAGCTAATTGCATTGTGTTCAGCCATCTTCATTCTGCTATCCATAGCAGCAAGTTTCATTTTATCCAAGAAAACAATGAAACCAATTATCCGTTCTTGGAAAAAGCAGACGGAATTCGTAGAAAATGCTTCACATGAACTTCGGACACCGCTCAGCATTATCCAAAACAAGTTGGAATTACTTCTGCGCAAACCTGGAGCAAGTATCTCAAGCCAATTTGAGCCAATTGCCCTCAGTCTTTCAGAAACACGTCGGCTAACCCGATTGACCTCTGACTTACTGACTCTTGCGCGTGCGGACTCGGCAGAAACTCAACTCTTACTTCAACCTGTTAAGCTAGATGACCTTATCAAGAAGCTTTCTCTGACTTTTAAAGAAATTGCAGAAACACAGGATAAAATGCTCATAGTGGAATCAGATCTATCTATTGAAGTTCATGCCGATCCTGAACGTCTGCACCAATTGCTTGTAATTTTATTAGATAACGCCCTTAAATATACAGAGACTGGAGATACCATCGCACTCACTCTTACATCTGCCAACAAGCAGGCTATCATTGATGTTCGTGATACAGGCATTGGAATCAAGCCTGAGAATACTGACCAAGTATTCGACCGCTTTTTCCGCGAGGATGCAGCGAGAACACGTGAAAGTGGCGGTGCCGGACTTGGATTATCGATTGCTCAATGGATTGTATCTGCACACAAGGGCACCATTTCCATACTGCCCAACAAGCCAAAAGGGACCATTTTCCGAATAACATTGCCGCTATAGATTAAAGATTATTACATCCCTACAACACAAAAAGGACCGCTTGTCTATAATGTACAAGCGGTCTATATATTAGCTTCATCTTACGTTAAGAACGGGAAGAACATAACGATTCAATACAGTAGAAGTCTCGCTTCAAAGTAAGAATCAGTCAACGAAGCCACATCCATGACTGCCAATAATAATGAGTTCGGCATATTTTTCTTTAGCAATTCTGTAAATAGTTGTACTCGAATAGACCGTTTTGTGTACATATTGCACACACTCTATCTCTTCATCATAAATTCCTTTATATAACTTCTCTTTTGTCTTTTCGCTTAGATTGTCTTCATAACATTCTACAGTTTCTCGAAATAAATCATAGGCATAATTTTCACATGCTTTTACATTCAGCGCATCAGCTTCTTCCCCTTGTCATTCTCCGATAAAAGAAGAAACGTATAGCTACAACATAAAAGAGACCCCCTCCTGTTATAGGAAAACGGTCTCTTGATCAAGACTTATATGCTAATACTCTCAGTTGGGCTACTAGCTATCGCATGCCGTCTTTTTAAGATACGCCCTGCTTCATAACCAAGTCTCCCTGCTTCAATCGCCAACTTCATCGCTTTAGCCATTTTGATAGGATCTTTCGCAGAAGATACAGCCGTATTCAAAAGAACTGCATCAGCTCCAATCTCCATTGCATAAGCCGCATCAGCCGGTGAACCAATTCCTGCATCAACAATAATTGGTACATTTGCTTGTTCAATAATGTGCCACAGATTGATTGGGTTCAATATACCTTGACCGGATCCAATTGGTGCAGCACCTGGCATGACAGCATGGGCACCTGCTTCTTCAAGCTTTCTTGCCAACACAACATCATCAGAAGTATATGGAAGGACAGTGAACCCTTCCTTCACAAGTTCCTCTGTCGCTTTAAGCGTCTCAATAGGATCAGGCAAAAGCGTCTTCGTGCAACCAATTATTTCAACTTTTATCATATCGCAAATACCTGAAGCTCTAGCTAGTTTCGCAATGCGGACTGCCTCTTCAGCGCTCTTTGCACCTGATGTATTCGGCAGCAGACTTACTTTTTCCAGATTAAGTGCTTGTAGGAAATTCTGCTGTTCGGGATTATGTATATCCATACGGCGTACCGCAAAAGTAAGGATTTCCGCCTCAGATACTTGGACAGCTTCCCCTTGTAACTCAAGGCTTTCATATTTCCCTGTACCAAGCAACAGTCTGGAATTGAATTTGTTTCCGTTGATTTCAAGCATCTCAACCGCCTCCTACAAATTGAACCATTTCAACCTTATCACCATCTGCAAGCTTCGCAGTAACATGTGCTGCTTTAGTGAGAATATCACCGTTGTGCTCGACAATCATATGTGGATTAACAATTTGCAAGTACGCTGCAAGTTGCTCAACCGTTTTCACATGCTCAGGAATATCTACATGATTGCCATTAATCAGGAGCGTCATTATACTCACCTCCTTATTCAAAAACAGCTATGTATTCACCCGCAGCTCTCACAGGGTCTTGTGCGAGCAGAATACCTGACAAAACAGCAATTCCTGCGGCACCTGTCTCAATAACACATGCTGTATTTTCAGAAGTAATACCGCCAATTGCGATGACAGGGAGTGCGACTCCGCTGCATATCTTTGCAAGCTTCTCCAATCCCCGCGGCGCTAAATCTGGCTTTGATTGTGTTTTGAAAATATGTCCATAAATCAACCGATCTGCTCCAAGTGCTTCTGCCTGTTTCGCCGCTGTCAAAGAATGTACAGAACAGCTAATAGAAAGCGTTGGATTATGCTTCTTCAAATTCAAAATATGCATCATTTCTCGCTCTGGCAAATGAATTCCACCTGCTCGCGTTAAAATACCTTCAGATTGTATGCCATTAATAATCACTTTTTTTCGGTTGATTCCAGCTTTCTGTAATTCTTGGAAAAAGCTGATGAAATTTGTTGATTGCCAACTCTTTTCTCTAATATGAACAGCAGTAATAAGTAGGTCGATTTTAACAATAATCTGAGCAAGTGTATCGACAGACTGCTGTCCAGTTGATATGATATGCACTTCTTTATCGTGCATCTTAACCTCCCTTGAACGGCCAAAAGCCGCCTTCCGAAAAAAATCAGAAAGCGGCAGCAAATTAATTAGTTAGAGATAATCGAACAATAAACACTGCTCAATACATTCATCTAAAAACTATTTGTATCACTTTCCTACGCTGGCATCACCCAGTTCAGGTTCAAAGAGTTCCGAAACAAACGACGGTCTCAGCCTATAAAAGGCACCCCTAGCGGTTCAATTAATCATAATATTTAGATTACTATTTAATACATTATCATTTGTGTTTAATTCTGTAAAGTGTCAACTAGCAGCTAAAAGATTCTTTCCGTAGCAATAATCCCTCAATTTCCTCAGCAGGAACTGGGCGACTAAATAGATAGCCCTGTCCATAACGACACCCATAATCAATCAGTAGTTGTGCATGATAATCCTCTTCGATACCCTCAGCAATTAGTTCAACACCAAGGTTTTCACCAAGTTGGATAATTGTTTTCACAATCGACTTCATCTTTGGGTTCGTATCCATTTGGCGAATGAAGGCCTGGTCAATTTTCAAATAGTCTATTGGTAACGCACCAAGCACGCTTAATGACGCATAGCCCGTACCGAAATCATCAATAGAGACCTTGATTCCGATCTTATTCATTTCGTTAAAAATTCTCTTAGATTCTACAAAATCCTGCATGACCGATTCTGTTACCTCTACTTCTAGGAACTTCGCATCTATCTGATGGCGAATCAACTGCTCTGAGAGAAAGCTAGGGAACTTATAACGCTTCATTTGCATAGGTGAAACATTAATAGCCATGACGAGTTCATCAAATCCTTTGTCGTGCCATTCCCTAAGCTGTTTTAGAGCTGTTCTCACAACCCATTTGCCAATTGGAATAATTTCACCGGTTTCTTCAGATAGCGGAATAAACTCATTAGGAGGAATAAGTCCTAATTGAGGATGCTGCCAGCGGATAAGCGCTTCAACACCAATAATTCTACCGCTCTTAAGATCGATTTGCGGCTGATAATGCAAAATAAGTTCATCCTGTTCCACCGCTTTTCGCAACCCATTCTCTAAGTCGAGCTTCCGCTTAGCCGCCATTGCCATCTCTGGATCAAAGAGCTGGTACTGATTTCCGCCTTTTTCCTTCGCTGACGATAATGCTTGATCTGCTTGCTTCATTAACTTATCCACAGTATCTCCCTGATCTGGGAAATATGATATGCCCGCGCTCGCTGTAATAAAAATTTCTTCATCCCTTATATAGTAAGGTTTTGTGAAGGTATCTGGGAAAGGATTCTCCCCGTCTAGTACATATTGGGGAAGTTGATCAAGTTCCTTTACAATAACAAAGTCATCCCCCATATATTTATAAAGTGCGAAAGATTCAGGCAATAATTCCTTCAATCGGCCTGCTGCTTGCTTCAGTAATTCATCTCCAATGGCATGCCCCATCGTATCATTGATCTGTTTGAAACGATCGATGTCCAGAAGAGTAACAATCAATACCTGATCTGTTTCTTCTCTTTTAATTGTATCTATCTTTTCTTGTAAGTCTTGAATCAATTTACTTCGATTTGGCAATTCAGTGAGCGGTTCATAGTAAGCCATCCGAATGAGATCCTTATTTAGCACCCTAAGCTCATCATTAATGATCTTCTTCCGCCTATACAAATCTTGTAATTCATAGCTATAATTTTCCATTTTTCCGAGTAGCCACCACATGAACGGAATTCCCACAAGCAGCATGATGGATGTGTCTACAAATTCATACCAGATGGGATTTTCAAAATTCCACTTGGTGATATCCATAACAATTTCCTCAATAACATTCGGAACAACAATAACTCCTGTGATAAACGCCCACAACTGGCCCCATCTTTTTCTATATAACCATTTCATTGACGTTGCTCCCCTGCGATAGATGTATGATACAAGAATGTTAAAGCGTTTACATTATATTATCGGGCAAAAGACCCTATTTGTGAAGTTTCTATTTCTTATGTAAGAAAAGCAAGACTGCAAAATGAATTTTATTCTGCAGCCTTGTTTTGTCCTTTACAATCTTCTTAAGCTCTTTTACTGCTAACTGTATCGAGGTAGATGCTGCTTAAAAACACTAGAGCAGAGCTAAAATGTGTTAAATATAATGAATAAAGATCAAGATGATTATCTGTTAAGAACCTCTTATCCAGTCCACTGAACAAGTTGTGCAATTACGAGGTAAATAACGGATAAAGATGCAAATATCAAGAAGAGCGGGAAGAAGAAACGAATCCACTTTTGCCAAGCCACACCGGCTAAAGCAAGTGCTGCCATGAAATAACCGGACGTTGGATATAGTATATGAGAGAAACCATCACCTAGTTGGAATGCAAGTACCGCAGTTTGCCTAGTTACACCGATAATATCTGCAAGTGGTGCCATTATAGGCATCGTTACAAGCGCCTGACCACTTCCTGATGGGATAATGAAATTAAGCAATAACTGTACGAAATACATTCCTACTGCAGCAAGTACGGGCGGGAATCCACCAACCACTCCTTCTAAATAATGCACAATTGTATCCATTATGTTCCCGTCTTCTAAGACAACAGAAATTGAGCGGGCAACCCCGACAATAATTGCTCCGACAAGCACGTCACGGAACCCTTCATTAAAGCCTTCACTGATCTGCATTGACGATAGGCCTGCAATCAAGCCTACAACAATTCCCATAAAAATAAATAATGCAGACATTTCCACCATAAACCATTTTAATTCTAGAACCCCATAAATCAATATCCCAAAGAATACAAGCGCAGCGATAGATGCAAGCTTTTGCCGCCTATTCATTTGAAGAGCACTTACTTCTTCATTCTTCTGATACAGATTTCTTTTGTCCAGATCTTCTTCATAAACATAACTTAGATTTGGATTTTTTCTAACCTTTTTTGCGTAATACATTGTGTATAGTGCCCCTGCTATAACTGAGACAATTAGAATAACAACACGATATGGTGCACCGGAGAACAACTCAATATTAGCAACTTGCTGACCAATTCCAGTATTTGCTGGTGTTAAAATACCTGCCGTGTAACCAATTGCTGTTCCACAGAGCGCAATAGCTGCAGCAACCATTGAATCATAGCCGAGCATAATCATAAGAGGCAAGATCACCGGAATATAAACGAGACTTAGTTCTGGCACTCCGATCAGCGATGAGACAATAGCAAATACGGACATAAGAATAGGAATGAGCCAAATGCTTTTACTCGCAAATTTTCTAGACAATTTATCAACACTGATTTCAATGATACCTGTTTTGCGAAGTACCATGAACATACCACCAATAATAAATGTGAAGAAAACAATTTCTCCAGCTGACAACAGTCCCCTTGGGAAGGCTAACATGAAATCCATTAAACCAACAGGTGTGCTATCTACCATTTGGAATGAATTCGCATCAATGGTTTCCCTTCCTGCAGGTCCTGGAATCCGTTCATACTGCCCAGCAGGTATGAAATATGTGGCGATTGCTGCAATGGCACTCAAGCTGAACAAAATTACATAAATATGCGGCATTTTGAATTTTTTCTTCTTGGTGACTTCCACTGTGAGATCAGCTCCCATCATGATTTCAATTTCGAAAACAACAGAAATTCTGTTTACAAAATCATCATTGTGAGTGTATTCAATACAGATGGAAAATCAGCATTTATAAGGGAATTCTTCTGCCATTTCCTATATTCTATGCTTATGCCTAAACCCATTTATTGTGAACTACATACATTGGCGAGACTCTAAATTAACATATGTATCTTAAATTCACTTCACATCATATTCCCACTAACATTTCATACAAAAAAACATAAATTCCCTGTTGCTCTAAACTGCAACAGGGAATTTATGTGGACTCTATTAAATAATAAATTTAAGCATCAATTAGTTGTATTGAACCAATATCTGTTTTCGAGGGGGCGAATACTTGTTGCTTGAAGAGTCGCTTCAAATGCAACCGAAATGCCGACATGACAAGCAGATGTATTTTTGCTTGTGTGTAATGGTAGAAGAACCATGGTATTGATGGCAAATAATCATGAATGGCAACAATCGCCTCACTTCGATTTGGTATACGGCGGAATTCAAGGCGTCCCTTCTTATTAGGACTTAATTTGGCAAGAAGACCGCCCGTAATATAGTAAAGTGCCCTTTCAGGCGTACTGTCAACTGGCGAGTAGGTCATTTCAAGCAACGGTTTCTTTATGAATTTCAGTGAAACCGTGCATCGATCGTTCTCATTGACAGATGTTTCCAATAGTGGCGACAGCCTGCCGATCCAATGGACATAGTAACGACCAATCCATAGTGCATCGCGGCCTTGTGGCATGACAATCCTCTGAACAGAACGTACATCATCCGGCGAATCGGGTAAATTAAATGTGAGCCTTTTCTTACTATTGCCTTCTAGATCAGCCTCAATTGCTTCCTGTGCTGCCTCTCGGAATGTAGTCTTGCCAATACTGATCCCAGGCACTTGATTTTCATCACTAACGACCATCCTATGAGGCAAACTTTCCACTAGAGGATAGACAATGATTTTTGGAGCTCCCGTAATAAGCTTCAACCATAACCTTGATAATCTCGGTGTCATGACTGGTAAATTGATAAATCGCGGACTTCTGTTAAGCAGCTCTGCAGTTTGTGCCATCATCTTGCGATAGGTCATCACTTCTGGTCCACCAACATCAATAATTCGGTCGGTCAACTCCTCTTGCTTAATCGCCTCATCAAGTGCATGGATTACATCTGAGAGTGCCGTTGGCTGTGCTGGTGTACGCGTCCATTTCGGTAGCAGCATAACAGGGAGCCGCTTCACGAGTTTGGACAAAATTGGGAAAGATGATCCATGTGGTCCAACGATAAGCCCAGAGCGAATTGCGGTCACAGGTGTACCATAAGCCCCAAGAATATGTTCAACTTCAAGACGGCTTTGTAAATGACGGGACAATTTTTCATCATTTGATGGGATAATCCCAGTTAAATAAATGATCTTCTTGACGCCGTTTTCCTTTGCAGCACGAGCAAAGTTATCAGCAAGAATAACATCCATATCCTCGAATGAACCTTGCGTAAGCTTTGCTGACGGCATCATCGAATGAACAAGATAGACCGCAATATCCGCTCCCTTCAAGCCCGCCTTTGTCTCCGGCAATGAGAATAAATCACACGCACGCCATTGGACATGCTGTTTATTCTTAAACCGCCCACCGTTTCGAGAAAGAGCGATAACATCTGAATGTTTATTTATCTGTTCGAGCAAATTGCTTCCAATATAACCACTTGCACCTGTCAACGCAACTACAGGACGACGCTCTTGCTTTTCCATTCGACTCTCTCCTTAGAAATACAGTCTATCCATGTTATTCCCTATTTCCTAAGAGGAGGAACCTAATTCCTCGATAAAGCGATACTCAATAGGTAGGGGTTTTCCTCCCCCTCACTGGTTGTTAGCTGAACCGACAGAGCCTTTTCGGTCAATTAATCCCAGTCTCAGAATTTTTGTTTCTTCCAGCTATTTGAAGTGAGGAGCTTACAGTTTTTTAATCTCCGATGAACCTGAGCAAATCCTCCATGATGACTTTGTCGGAAATATGTAGTTGTTCACGTGCTTCTTCTAAATAAGGCTCACAGCTTTTCACTGATACTTCCTCTTTAGAAGAGCGCTTGTAGCATACATGATCCAAGTAGGCATAGTCCTCCGTGACCATGCTGCCATCACGGAATACGACAGGGCTTGAAGATTTTCGATCAAATAGATTTCGGCTAAAGGACGGATAGTTCTCGTTTGAGACTCCGAGCAAATGCATAAGAGTCGCTCGAATATCGACTTCGCCTCCCATAGTCTGGATTGTTTTGCCCTTTTGTCCTGGTACGTGTATGATTACTGGGACTTGCTGCAATGACAAGTGTTCAAGCGGTGTTCCTTCCTGATCAAGCAGTTCATGAATACCAGATTCATATTTCCTTGAAATCCCATAGTGATCCCCGTAAATAATAAAGATCGAATCCTCATATAGCCCTTCATCTTTCAATTTTTTGAAAAACTGGCTCAATGCTTTATCTTCATATCCGACTGTCGCAATATAACGATTCACAACGCCAACCTTCGTTGCCGCAGGTTCAATCTGCTGATCTCCTTCATCCAGCAAGAAGGGGAAATGATTTGTTAACGTAATTAACTTCGCTAGATAAGGCTCTTTCAGTTTCTTCATATAAGGAACAGACTGCTTCAGAAATGCCTCATCCTTCAAACCATAATTGACCGAATTCTTTTCATTTACTTCATACTTTGGTTTGGAATAGAATTTTTTATAGCCCAGAGATTCGTATACTTGATCACGATTCCAAAATGACGCATCATTGGCGTGAAAAACATAAGAATCATAGTCCGATTCCTCTTTCAATATCCGCGGGAGCGATTGAAATGTATTATTCGGCCGGCGGACAAAGACAGATCCGCTTGGAAGTGGGTATAAACCAGTATCAATCATGAACTCGGCATCAGAAGTTTTACCCTGGGCTGTCTGATCATAAATATTGTTAAAATAATAGCTATCCTTGATTAATTTATTTAGAAACGGCGTAATTTCCTTACCGTCAATCTTCCGATTAATGACAAAATTCTGAGTGGATTCCAAGCTAATCAGCACAATATTGCGACCCTTGGCCATTCCAAATGAGGCATCCTTTTCATCTGAATGCTTGTATAGCAATTTCTCTACATCTTCTGCATCTGCCTTGCTTGCAAGCACCCGATCAAATGGGCCTTTTATTCCATGTACTACATTAATCAGTTGATAATGATAAAGACCAAGTGAGCGCACGAGCAAATTACGGTCATATGTCGTCCGCAAGAGATGCGGATGCTGGTACAGGCCAATTCCGAATGTTGCAATGACTACAATTATCGCCGTTTGCATATATCGTTTCATTTGCGGGTACCGGATTTCAGAACGTTTGGATTTTTTAAATGAGATAAAGCCAATCAAAATGAGATCTATAAATAGCAATAAATCAAAAGGACTGAACAACTCAACCGTACTCGGCCCTAGACCACCGACATTATTCAGTTGTAGCAAAACAGAAAGCGTTACGAAGTCAATATAAAACCGATAGTATAGAAGATTCGCATAAAGTACCCCTGTTGCAAGCAGTTGAACAACAAAAAGTGTTCCCGGACGCCATCTTTTACTGACCAAATTACTGATTAAGGCGAGTATAATTGCACTGCCAAGCGGTGCAAGTATAAGGAGAATGACATCTTCGATAGACTTGAATGATAAATGGAACCCGACCAGCATGACACCTATCGTTTTCACCGTTAATGCAAGTATTGCAAAGAGATAGAGATGTTTAGATAATATGACGAACATTTTTTTCATAGCATGCATGTTATACCCGTTCCTTTACCTTTCTGAATTGTTGAATGACGAGATCCAATGCTCTGAGCACCGTCTCTCTTTGTTGATCACCCATAAGAGCTAGCTGCAACCAATTCCGCTCTAGCAAATAGCTACTTTCATAGCTTGTATGAACACCTAATGCCTTAAGCTGGTCACCAATTTCCTTTGTATAAATGCGGGTACCAGGGGCGATCGTGATAATCCCCGGAGAGAAATCCGTCCCGTCTAGTATTGGAATATCTGCTGCTCGAAGCTTATCCTTAATATATATGGCAAGTTGCGGATCTGCATGACGCTCTTTATCTACTGCTGTTTGTAATGCAAACAAGCTATTGCTGCAATGTGTGTATGGACTGCTTGCCGAATTCTGATAGACACCAAGATCGAGATATGCCGGAATTCTTTTATCCGGCTGTATCTCTTGATTATGAAAAACCAGACCCAGTCCAGGATACGATCCAAGCCCTTTGCCGCTAACTCCACTTGCAAGATAGACTCGGTCTAAGTCAACAGGTACAGTTCCTATTGTGCTGCATGCATCAATGCACAGTTTTGTATCATAGTTACCACACACTTCTTTCAGTCTATCCAGTGAATGCATGAATCCTGTGGACGTCTCGCAGTGAACAGTCCAAAGCCAAGTGAATGATTCAGCAGCGAGTCTCTCACTTATTTCTTCTATAGTAATTCTTGATCCCCACTCTTTTTGGATTGTCTCGAATTGGAGCCCCCAACGCCGTGCATGACAAATGAGACGTTCACCAAATTCTCCATTGGCTATAACCAATCCCTTGCCTTTCAACTGGAGAATCTGTGCAGCAACTACTTCATTCGCAAGCGTCCCTGTTCCAGATAGAATTTCTACGTACTTTGCGTTCATCCTATTACATAAACGCTTCTGAATATAAGACATTGCTTCCTTAAATTCTACGGACCTGTGCGAGATTGGTCGCTTTGCCCAGGCTTCCTGAACTTCTTTTGGAATCGAGACAGGTCCTGGGACGAAGCTATGGTTCAGTTCTTGCTTCTGTTCAGCCTTACTTAAGATACGAAGAAAAGCGCGCGAAGTCTTGCGAAAGTTCTCCACCGTCAAATACATCGGCTGATATAAAGCATCTTCTGTCCCAACCAGATGAGCGAACGGCTTGAACCCAAGATGCTTGTACAATTTCAACTGACGTACAGTTCCTGATATAAGTGCCATCGAATAGCCTTTTTCCAAGCTATAACCGACAAGCCGTTCACACATTCGGAAAAAGACAACACCGCCGCGATACGCTTCTTTAACTGCAAGTAACCGTACTTCACATGCAAAAGCGGCATCTTCAAAATAAGTCTCTACATTACCTAACTTCACATCAAGCGAGAAAGGACGTTGATCATTAATAGAGATCATTCCGATCACTTCATGATCCAACTTAGCAATAATATATGTATTCATATCGTGAAATTTATCAATAAGCTGACGACTTTCATTGACAGCGTGCTGTGGAATCTCTTCGACAAATGTTTCGTAATTGAGCTCGTGAATCTGCCTCATCTCATCCACGTCATGTCGATCTGCCACTTTATATACAATTGATTGTTTCAATTTTTCCCCCACCCATGCGCAACTGTGACAATGCACAGTAAAATGAAAAACAAACCTGCTAGAAGCCATTCAGCATGGAAAAGCAGATATATTGGAATTATTAGCATTCCAGCGAATCCCGCAAAGGTAAAGCTACGCTTAAACACTAGACCTATTACGAGAATAACCGCTGTCCCAATGAGAGCAGTTGGTGCCATTACAAGCGCATTCGCAAGATACACAACGACCCCTTTACCACCTCGGAATTGCATGTGCGCCGGCCAAATATGACCAATTATAAGCGCCAGTGAAATACCTGCAAGTGTAATAGGATTAACCTTCAATATATATTCTGCTACTAGGAGCGGAATTACGGTTTTTAGCGCATCAATCATGACTGTTCCGACGAAGGCACCTTTCCCAAGCACCCGTCCAGCATTACGCGCACCCGCATTTGCGCTGCCAAGTGTACGAATATCCTTGATCCCCTTCCACTTGCCAACGATATATGCCCCATTGATACAGCCAAGCCCGTAACTCAATAGAAATAATACGATATATAACAGAAGCCATCCGCTCCTTACTGATCTGATCATATATACATATTATAAATGTATATGCAAATTTATGGAACAACCTCTTATAGTTGTAAATTCTGTTTTGCATGATGTGCTTTTGAATGGGACACTTTGGAGGAAGACTTACTGTACCTACCGAGCATTAACTCTACTCACTAGGTACAGTTTTTTTAAGAGCTGCAACAAATGTATGCTGATAAATGTGTAATTCACACTAACTAAATTAACGCTTAGAGAGACCGATACATCTCGACTTCCTCAAAAAAAGCCACACGCCTGCATTTGCAAGCGTGTGGCTAATCTCATACTATTCTCCCTTATAACTCTTTCGATTCTTGAATTTCTTGAACTGATTAAGAATATAGTCAAAGTTGATTGCAATGTTGTTTTCAAACGCGTGTTTGACCCCGTAACCAAGTGCGAGTGTCAATGAAGAGGCAACAATGCCACCTGCTACAGATCCTGCGCCCGGGATAAGTTTCACAATTTGACGATATAATGTCTGGCCGATTGTCCGCGTTGTTGTAACAATTATCAACTCTTTCGCGGTATCCTTCGTCATTGGTTTGTCGTATAGTGCTGCGAGCTTCAAAATCAACCCAACTTGCAGAGCCGTAAGCGGAATCACATCCGAACCAGGAATTGGCAGTGCACCAATGCCACCAGCTGAGACTCCCGCCCCTGCAATCCAACGATTCGCCGTTTGGGACTTATCTTTCATACTTTTTGCGAAGAGTATATCCTTACCCCTTTTTTTTAACAAAGAAAGAATACTTGCCTTCAGCTTGTCCAAGTTCTCTCCTGTTCGTGAGGATATCGGCAGTACTTCATATTTGTTGCCAGTCTGGCCTTTTATAAACTCCACAAGACTCTCAATGCCTTCAGCCGCATCGATTTTATTCAGAACAAGGAGGATATTCTTGTTATGCTTCTCTATCGCCTGGAACTTCTCACGTTCACTGTCTGAGAACACCGTCCCCGCTGCATTCGTAAAGAAAAGAACGATATCTGCCTGGTCAATGAACTCAATCGTCTTACGCGGGTTATCATCATTCGGATCATTCAAGCCTGGTGTATCCATGAACTTGATTTTCTCCAAACCCTCTATATTATATGGATCTACACTCACCGTCTCACCTGGCTGTGGATTCGTGCTTGCCACGTCTTTACCAATGATCTTGTTAATTGTAGATGATTTACCTGCGTTCACCTCGCCAACAAGCGCGATCAGGAGCTCCTGATCCAACTGATCATTTATCTTCTTCATTTCCTTCTCATACACTTCATCTACTGCTTCATCAAGCTGTTGCTTGAATTCCAATTCTTCCTTAGATTCATTCAATTCGCTCTGAGTATCTAAATTCACTTCATTATCTTTTTTACCACGGAACCATTTCATCTAAAGAATCCTCCTAATAAACGCATCTCGTTCTCTATATCATACGCTGTCATTCAGAATTCCCCAAATTCTGTGCCTTGAATCACATGATCTACATCGGTTATTACCTATGTCACTTTATTACAGATTCTTTTAAAAAAACAATTACTATAGAGTTATTTCCAATCCAACCTTTAAAATAAAACAGGCTCCTCCCGTATAAATGGAAAGAGCCTTAAATGATTTCTCATATTCTGTGATTATCTTACCTTATTACCAATTAGGAATATAATCATGATACGACGCCATATCTCCTTAGAAACTTCTTACCGGACCAAGCTAGCAGTCTATCTGCTAAAAAGCCCATCAATCCGAGTACCACTAAACCAACAAAAATCCAATCTGTCTGGAAATACAATCTTGCATTCCAAATCATAAAGCCGATCCCTTCATTTGCTGCGACCATTTCTGCTCCAACAATCGCCATAAAGGATGAGCCCATAGCCAGCCTCGCTCCTGTAAAAATATGTGGAAGGGATGCTGGAATGACCACATGCAACAAAACCTGAAATTTGGATGCCCCCATACTTTTCGCAGATCTGATTTTATCTTCTGAGATTGATAGTACTCCCGTCAGTGTATTAATCGTCACTACAAATAAGGTTGCATAGATAATAAGAAATATCTTCGACTGCTCTCCAATACCGAACCAAAGCATGAACAACGTGATAAATGCCAAGGGTGGGATAAAACGGACAAAGTTGATTAATGGTTCTATTAGTGAACGGATAGTCTGGTTATTACCAATTAATAAACCAAGCGGTATCGCAATCAGATTACCTGCAATCCAACCTGCCAGTACCCTTGTGAAGCTGTATGCCATAAAGATAAACAATGAACCGTCTTTACTGAGTTCAATTGCTCCTTGCAAAGTTGCAAGCGGGCTAGGCAAGAATTGAGGATCTGAAAATCTCGCAGCAATCGTCCATATAAGCAGTAAGCTTATCCACGTAATAACACCCGTTTGCAAGACTTTCTTCCATGTGACTTTATAAATTTTTCTTTTTCGATCAGCGGGTAAACTAACTTCACTTTTTATAACAGTCTCCATATCCCCTAACCTCCCTAATCGAAATGCGACTGAATTTTTTCATAATACTCGTTAAAGGCTATACTTGTAAGCTCTCGCGGATAAGGCAAATCAATCTTATAATCACTAATTATTTTAGAAGAAGGACCGATGGACATAATCCCAATATGCTGACCAAGCTGGATAGCTTCATGCAGATCATGTGTAACAAAAATAACGGTTTTATTTGTCTCCTGCCAAATGCGAATTAGCTCTTTTTGCATTGTTCTTCGTGTCATTGCATCCAGTGCTCCAAAAGGTTCATCCATAAGTATTATGTCTGGGTTATTCGCTAGAACTCTTGCAAGTTGCACGCGTTGTTTCATCCCCCCTGAAATCTCACTTGGGAATTTCCTCTCATGTCCAGAGAGACCAGCTAGCTTAATGTAATAAGCTACCTGACTCTTTCTCTCCAGTGTCGCTACTTTTTTTAACTTTAAGCCGAATTCAACATTTTCTTCTACTGTAAGCCAAGGGAAGAGTGCTGAATCTGCTGATTGGAATATAAAGCCCTGACTCACATCTTGTTCGTAACTAGTCCCATAAAATTCGAGCTTGCCATTTGTTTTATCAATAAATCGAGCCAGAATATTGAGTAAAGTTGATTTTCCACATCCACTGGGCCCCAGTAATATATAGAATTCTCCTTGATTAATAGTTAGATCTACATTTTCCAATACGTAGGTCGGTGCTTCTATATCTTCTGAGAAGGTCTTGGAAAGTCCCTTAATTGAAATAGATGGTTTAATGCTATTGGCAACCGTCACGAATTCCCCCCCAATCTATTTTTCATATGTCACTGCTTTGGGAAAAGCTTTACTCAATGGATCTAGGTATAATTTTTCACTCAAATCGTATTGATTCTTCAGTTTACCTTGATCAACAAGCCAATTTTGTATATTTGACAGATGCTCGAAGTCTTCTTGCTTAAATTCCAGTGTGAAATTGGAACGCTCTATCTCCCGAAGAGCATCTTCCGACTTAATTTTCAGTTCTTTACTCGCTATTTCGGCTGTCCCATCGGGATTTTCTTTTACATAGGCTATCCCTTCATAAATTGATTTCAATAGATTCTCTATAACCTTTGGGTGAGCTTCTGTAAATTTCCGATTCGCTACCAAATAGCTGCTGATAGGAAGATTAGCGGAAGAAAGATCATCAATCTTATGAACACCATCAATATTTTTGAATTTCTCAAGCAATGCTCCACTAGCCAAAACAGCGTCAATATTACCCTTTTTCATTCCTACTAGAGCCTCGTCAGGTGTACTATATGGGATGAAATTAACATCCTTTTCTTTTAAACTTAAATGTTCTAAATAATTCGCCCATTGATATTCGGAAACGGTCCCTTTAGCCACACCAATATTCTTGCCTTTCAGTTGTGATGGTTTCTTAATCCCCTTTACTGCTAGAATCTCAGATTGTTTGATTGTTTCCTCACTACTATGAGTTAAGGAAGATAACACAACCAAGTCACCACGTCCCAATGAATTTAATAGTGCATAGTCAGCAGCAAGCCCTATATCTGTCGTTTCTGTGAGTAATGCATTAATTGTATCGATACCATAAGCAAAATTAGATAGTTTGGGCTGGATATTATGATCTGTAAAATATCCATTTGCAGCTGCAGCCCGAATTTGGAACGATCCCCCTGCTGCCGTATCAACACCAATCCTTACTTCTTCAACTTTATTACCAGCAGCATTTGTCTTCTGCTCTCCATCATTTGAGCAAGCACTTAGAAGTATAGTGAGCAATACTCCAAACAAGAAAATCTTAGTTAGGCGGCGCATTTATTATTCCACCTCCCTATCTTTAATTTGCTGTAATGTTTCGTCTGATCGGGCAACGCATAATGCCCCTTCACCAATCGATTGAGCTCCTCCAACTTCCACAACCGAATCTGCACCGCTTTGAGCAGCATTAGGCACTCTAAAGGTTGTAATATCCAAGGGTTCAATTGCTATTTCATTCGGATGTTCCAACTGCGGTATCCAGTTATATGGAAGTCGATAAGCTCGATAGACCATATTTGAATTCCGTTTGTTTTTGTAAGGGGATATATATTCCCAGACAATTTCGTGCTCTGCAGTCACTTCAAAGATTCTGCCGTTTGCTCCTTCAGTAATCAATGTATTGCCATTTTCAAGCCTCTGGGCAGAACTAATATAAGGGCTATAAAAACGGAAGGAATCTGTCGGAACTTGGAAATTTGCCTCCTGCCCTGTATATTGCCAGACAATCTCCAGTGTCACAGGATCAATTTCTAAGACTCTAGAATGATCACGCAGGGCATTTTTATTTCCATCAGGGCTAGATGGATTTGGCGCTCCATAACCTCCCCAGCCTCCATTATCAAAAACCAGCAGATTTCCGGCACCCGGCAATCCATTTGGAATAATATGGGCGTGGTGCTGTCCAATGATCCACCCCAGATGCTTCAGTTCAGGCTTCGAATAGTCAGGTCCGATTTGCCACACAATCTTTCCTGTTCTTTTATCCGTGATCCCAATAATATTCGCTTCACGTGCATCCCAAATGATATTATCCGGATGGAAACGATCATCACCGGCATCATAATGGCGATTCGGTCCGATGGCTGAGATTGAATTGATATGCAGATAATCGCCTGACTTGTTTCCAAAGAAACGCCGATTTGGTTCTTCATAAATTGTTTTCTTTGCAGCTTCATCGAATTGTAGCTCTTCAAAATGGTCACTAAATGACCATTCCCAGACAATATTGCCCTCCCAATCCACTTCCAAAATGATGTCATCTAATAATTCATGTTTAGATATTGCTGGATTCAATACATTGCGATGGGCCAAGACCAATGTGTTCCCTGAATCTATTTTTGCTTCTTGTTCAGGGGCGTAATAACCAACAGGACTTCCCTCCCGTTGATAATCATGATGAGCCCGTGCGAGCCATCTCCCCTCATACCCTGGGTCTTCAATAAATTCATGCTTATCAAATTTCCAAACAATATTACCATCGAAATCTACCTGAACAACGTCTCCTTCATCTTGGAAACCGTGCTCTGGATCGCGATTGAATGTATGCCCCATGACATACCCTCCTGGTAAAACCTTATTCGGAAAACCACGCAGACCCTTCCACAGATGAACTTCCTTTCCATTCATGTCAATTAATAAAGCTCCTAGATCTGGAGCTTGGAAGATAGTATAGCCACTCCAAGCTTTTTCACGTGAATAAACTGTTGCCCCTGTTGGATGAATTGTTGGTAAACCCATTAAAAATCTCCTCTTTTCAACTTTTATTTTCAATATAAATTATTCATATAAAAATAGTATGAATTATAACTAAAAAAATTCCTCAACAGCTAACTAAAACAAAAAGAGACTTAGCACAAGAAGAGACTACCGCCCATCCCATTGCCAAATCTCTAGTAGTCTAGTCGATTGGTTTTCCCATAATTTTGTTATTGCATGTCATCATATCAGTTAACAAAAACCCTAGTCAACACTTTTTGATTATTCAAATAAGTTTACTTGAATTTATATATTATACTTATAATAAAACGTTTCCTATAAAATTTCATACAAAATAGAGTTCAATGTAGGCACCTGATTCATTTTTATGCAGACCACCTCCATAAATTAAATAGCCTACATTCGCAAATAGGTTTTATAGAATTCACGTATCTTCTATATTTGCCCGATAAAACTGGTCATCTCAATAAAACAAGACCTTTGAATACCTAATCAACTAATCTTTAATGATTGCAATAGACGATGCCTAAGTTCATTATAACCCCTCAACTCCCTGTGATTCTCTGCATTGCTGGATTTACCGTTAAGTGGATTGTTCACATCAAGCATGATCCTTCCAGGTTTGCCATTCATAACAATAATCCGGCTCCCAAGATATAATGCTTCATCAACGTCATGGGTAATAAAAAATATAGTTTTATTCGTTTGTCTCCATAGGTGGCTTAGCTGTTCCTGAAGAGACTGTCTCGTAATTGAATCAAGTGCTCCAAATGGTTCATCCATCAGCATAAGTTTCGGTTCAGCAGCAAGGGTGCGGGCAATAGCCGCGCGCTGCTTCATCCCACCTGAGAGTTGATGCGGCAGCAACCCCGCCACTTCAATCAACCCAACCTGTGCAAGTCGTTCACGAGCGATTTGCTTGCGTAATGTCCGTGGCACACCTTTCATTTTCAAACTGAAGGAGACATTCTTCTCAACTGTAAGCCAAGGAAAAAGTGTAGCCTGCTGAAAAACAACTCCGATTTCAGTACTTGGCCCGCGAAGTTCTTCCCCATTAACTCTTGCATCTCCAGCAGTTGCTGTTTCATAACCAGCGATTAGCTTGAGAAGCGAGGACTTTCCACACCCAGAAGGTCCCAGTACACAGACGAATTCTCCTGCTTGCACATCAAGGTCCAATCCTTCCAATATAATCCTTTGTTTAACCCCTGAACCGTATGACAATTGCAAATCACGCATGTGTATAAGCGGCTTACTGCCGTATGTTTCCTGACTAATCAATCCACTCAGAACCATTGATTAACCCTCCTCTCTACTCATTCTTCTATATGATAGATCGCTGACTGATAAGTTGCTTTGTCTGGTGTGACCTGAATGATCTCTTGATTCTTAAGGAATTGTCCAGTCTCCTCTAAGACATTAGCAAATTGGCCAGGTGCCCCCTTTTTACCAAGGTATTTCACTGTCTTTTGTTCAGTTGAATCAATCCAAATCAACCCCTTCATTTGCTTCTTTGTATCTTCAGATGTCACACCAAGAGCAGGAGCGAGTATCTTAGCCACTTCTTCGGGGTCATTGCGATATTGTGCTACAGAATCATCGAGAATTTTGACGTACTCCTTAATAAACCCAGGATATTTCTCCGCAAATTTGTTATGAACTGCTCCGATGTCAGACGTCATAATGCCTTCTTCAGCAAGCTTCTCAGCGGAGGTCAAAATTACGCCGTCTTTCTCTAAAATTTTACTAAGTGAAGGATTCCAAATAAAGGCTGCGTCTATGTCCTTCCGTTCCCATGCAGCAAGAATATCCTGCGGCTGCAAATCAAGAATCGAGAGTTTCTTCAAATCGACACCAGCTTTATCAAGTGCCATCAGCAGGCTGAAATGTGCGGTAGAGCCAAATGGCACAGCGACCTTCTTACCAACGAAATCTTTAATATCTTTAATTCCGCTATCTTTACGGACAACGAGTGACTCAGCTTCACCAATCACATCATGAATGAAAAATACCTTGTAAGGCAGATTATTAGCAATACCTGTAGCAAGTGGTACAGATCCAGCAAGACCAAGATCAATTGTTCCAGAAGCGAATGCTGTGTTCACATCCCTACCCGAATCAAAAGCAAGCCACTTAATTTTCGTATCGGGGAACTTCTTCTCAAGAAGCCCTTGTTCTTTTGCAAGTAGCTCTGCATTGGGAATAACCTGGTAGCCAATACGCACTTCTTTTGGAACTCCTTTTGCCTCGTCTGTGCCTTTTCCTTTTGCTTCATGCCCCTTCTCAGCTGTACAACCCGTAATAATAAATAGTAATGAGACCCATAACGTTAAAATAAGAAGCTTTTTCATCTTTAATTCCCCCTATTCTTTACCTTTCCACGGAACCATTCTTTCTTCAGCAAAACGAATTAATAAATCAATTGAAATGGCCAACACCGCCATTAAGCAAATACCCGAAATGATAATGTCACTTCTTAGAAACTTGCTTGCATCCAAAACCATCCACCCGAGACCCGACGTTGCTGCTACCATCTCTGCCGCTACAAGCGTTGTATATGTGAATCCAAGACCTGTGCGAATCCCTGTAAAGATCTCCGGCAGTGCGGAAGGAAAGATTACGTGTATGAATATTTGAAGCTTTGATGCACCAAGAGAAGATGCTGCCTGGATACGTTGAGAAGCAATCTTCTGAACTCCCCCAAGTGCGGCAAGATATAAAGGAGCAAATGCACCTAGATAAAGCAACGCAATCTTAGAAACGTCTCCGATTCCCAGCCATAGTACTAGCAACGTGTAATAAGCGAGTGGCGGCAATGGCCTGTAGAATTCAATAAACGGCTCGAAAACTGCTCTGACTGATTTTGAATAGCCACTTAACAAACCGAGTGGCACTGCTGTTACAAGTGCTAGGGCAAATGCGGATAAAAGTCGATATAAACTATCTGCCATATGAACCGCAATTGGGCTACCCTTATAGCCATTTTGAAAAATCTCTACAAATGCATTCCACAGCGTTTGCGGTGTTGGAACAAATAGCGGATTAACAAGCCCAAATTGACTGATAACAGCCCAGATTACGAGAACTGTGGCAATTGATAAAACAGACAAAATAACCGGCAAATAGTTTTTAATTGTCAAAGATAACCCCTCCCACCCATATTTTATTAAACACATCTAATTACTATGTTTTGATCGTAAACATCCCTCTTTCTCGCACAAACATTCCCGACCAAATACACAAAAAGGAGATTCGGCAGAACTAGGTCAAACCATAGTTCGATAACCGAATCTCCAGTCATCTGGTCGATTCCATTTATAATTTTTTTTTGATTCTTATTGCAAGCAATCATATCAGCAGGCAAATATATTTGTCAACGGTTAATTTCATATTATTCATATTAAAATACTTGTATTTAATGTGAGCACTTTTCCCTCTGATTTTTCTAAGCATTATCTAACATCTTTCAATTTCTTTTTAAAAGTCTTTCATATAATTTAGAAATACCTTAGGATCTCGTCTCCGCCTAAAAAACCGCCCACCACCTGCTTTCAGTGACAGACGGGGTTCCAATCATTTAATCCGCTCCGCTTCGACAATCAGATGATATTTGGATGGTTACCTGGGTGGCATATAACGAGTGCAAGTTTAGCTTTTCCCTTCTCAGACTGCAGGACTTCTAATTGCCTAGGCTCCACAATTTTCTTATTGTACACTTTGAAAGTCATCGATTGATCTGTCGTCTGCAGTCCGACTAGATCAACAGTTCAGTTTAAAAACCCTCCGTTAAAATAATAGCTTTGTTATTTATACTGAAAGGTGTAAGAAAAAGAATAAAACTACTAGTCTCAGAACGGTATAAGTATGCCTATATTGTAAACGCTTTCATTTTTCTTCAGAATCACTATTTAAATCAAAGATTATACCTAATTCCTTCATAATCTGATGTTGCCTTTGTTCCAACTCCCTCAATTGCCTAAATGCAACAATCTGTTCCTGTTCTGTCATGTTATGCGCATCTACTTCCGGCTGTTTCTCAATCTCCCGGTTAATCTCTTTCATTTGCATAAGCAGTTCTAACGTCTCTATATGAATCGCCCCCTATGACCTAATATGAAAGGATATACTTTGTTCATTTACACATACCCATTAACGAACACTCTTAAACTACCTTTGCCAACGAGGGAGGATGGATGCGGATTTTGTAGATTATTGGCTAATCTGTCACGGACAAGTTCGGCATGTCCACCATACAATAACAGTATCAAAGCAGGAGGAGGTGCAAATCATGGGGAGAAGAAGATGCTGTGGTAACAACAACAATAACTCAGATAATGACATGATTATGAATCCAACAGAAACAGTTATGAATGTGAACACAAATACTCGTACAGTTCGAAATGTCTATCCAACTGAAGTTATCAATGTAAATAGAACAGTCATCCGTAATGAGAACTACTATCCAGTAACCGAAAGAGAAATGAATGAGACAGTCGTCGAGAACATCAATTGTGGGTCGAATCCTGGAATGGGCTGTCAACCAAATGGCAATGGCAACAGTAACGGTAACAACGGAAATAATAATGGTAATCACGGACATTGTTGTAGAAAAAAAGGTCGACTATTTTAATTAAACAAAAGACACCCGCAACATGCGGATGTCTTACATAAATGCTTCACCGATTCAAATCCCTCTCATTCACATAATTCAAAACATGCATACCAAATGATGAATAACGCTCATTAGTTAGTCCATACCAGTGTTTATCCGACGATGCAGGCTGCATATATCTCCCACAACTCGCCCATTCTTCACTTCCAGATTTGAATTAATCACATCACCAATATTACTCAAAATTTTTGCGTGGCGCAGTTCAATCTGCTTAAGCAGTTCTACTTGTTGCTGCATTCGCTCATCTGTCAGCTCTTCTGTATCTACACCCCAAAAAGGCTCTAACTTTACTTCAAGCTCAGCAATCTCTCTTTGCAGGCGCTCATTTTCCTCACTACTATCATTTCTTACCATATGAATCTCCCTCCAGGAATTCATCTGCTATTATATTCTTTACCCCATTTACAAGAAAATTCCTCATGTTTACCTTGAAAATGTAATGAAGAATGCGTTAATAGAGACGTTAGACAGACTGCGACTTCCTAGATTCAAATAGACTTCAAACCTGAATATAATTCCCCCCTATTCACATACACCAAAAAACGCCAGACATCCATAGATGTCTGGCGTTTCAAATCAATCCACGCCTTGCATAAGACCGTGAATTTTTTTAGAGAATGCTAGTACAATTACACCGATGACAACGGAGATGATTCCAATAATCATGAAATACGTTGTCTGTGTATTGATATTATAGAATTTAACAAGCTGTGCGTTAATTGCTTGTGCTGATGCGTTGGACAAGTACCACACACTCATCGTTTGTGAAGCGAATGCAGCTGGTGCAAGCTTCGTTGTTGCAGATGCACCTACTGGAGATAAGAACAACTCACCCAATGTCACGAGCAACAAGCTAAATACAAGCCAGATTGGGCTGATTAAGCCATGTCCGGATGCACTGAATGGGATCATCATAAGCAAGAATGAGAGACCTGCCAGAATGACACCAATCGAGAACTTCACTGGTGTAGATGGCTGGCGTTTGCCCCACTTCGTCCACAATAGGGCGAAAAGTGGTCCTAGGAATACGATATAAAATGGATTGATCGACTGGAACCAGCTCGATTGCAGGATAAATGAACCTACATTAAGCTGTGTCTGCTCATCTGCAATCCTCGCAAAGATTGTTGCACCCTGTTCCTGAATCGACCAGAAACAGATTGCTGTAATGAAGAGCGGTATATACGCAAGAATCCGCGACTTCTCAATCTTCGTCGTCTTTTTGCTTCTATACATTACAACGAAGTAACTCGTAGGGATCACGACTCCGAGGAAACTAACAATATACGTAAATGTGTTAATTGTTAGGAAGCCTGTTGGAATACCAACTGCAAGCAGAAGGACAATCACAATGCCAATTGCACTGAACATCTTAATCAATCTAGATTTCTCTTCAGTCTTAATTGGATTCGGTACGTAGCGACCAGCTTGTCCAAGTGTTTTCTTCGAGCTGAAGAAGTACCAGACAAGACCAATGAACATCCCAACAGCCGCAATTGTGAAACCATAGTGGAAATTGAATTTCTGTCCAATTGTTCCGACAATTAGCGGTGCAAGCAAAGCACCAGCATTAGCCCCTGTGTAGAAAATACTAAATCCTGCATCTCGGCGATAATCTTCTTTTGTATACAAATCACCTACAATATTAGATAAATTCGGTTTCAAGATACCAGAACCAAGAATAATCAAAGCCATTGATACGAATAGTGCAGCTACACTGCCAGGCAACGACAAAGCAATGTGCCCAAGCATGATCAGCACACCGCCGAAGATAATCGTAGATCGGCTGCCAAGAACCCTATCTGCTAACCAACCACCGACAATTGTGGACATATAAACGAGCGATCCATAAATTGAAACAATTGACGTTGCTGTAGCCTTATCAAGACCTAAGCCGCCTCTCGTTGTTTCATAATATATATAGAACAGAAGAATGGCTCGCATCCCATAATAGGAGAATCTCTCCCAGAACTCTATAGAGAATAGCGTTAGCAAGCCCTTCGGATGTCCGAAAAACCCTGTTTGAGGGATTGTCTTAATGATTGCATCCTTTTCAGTTTCCATTATGAATTCCCCCTTTTCTGTCAATTCGCATTATGAAATTGACGAAACACTTCAGCAATAATGAACCATTATGCACCTTCTAGAACCATCTTTTCAAGGCTTTAGGAAATAGTCATCATTGCAAAAAAAGGGCGAAAACTCAGCAAATAACCACTATAATAGGGGGAAAACCATTTCTAACAAAGGATCAACAAGACATTATTTTATAAAAATCCCACACTGCAAAGAATCCCTTACCCGTATTTGTCATATTTCTAGATAAATGATCAATCTTTTGAATCTAATTTCATAAATATAATGAAGAAATTCCCATTCTGAAATACACTTTTCACTAACAAAGGATTATGCTAGAATACTATTTATGATCAATTTGACAAATATCTCGGGACATGCCAATCCTTATAACCAGTGTAAGGATTGGCATGCCCCGCCTAATTTTTATGTTGATTTATTAGCTACATTCCACTTACAGTAATCCGCATTCTTTATCTAACCCAACAAGCCAAAGGTACTTATATAAAGGTTCCTCTAACTCTCTTCATTCTTACTTAACAGCACTTTTCTTAGCTCATCTTCCTTTGTCTCCTTAGCTAGGTCGACGCCAGATCGGTATGCAGCCCTGATAGTCAAATGGCCAGCAACCGGTGCAGTAATGAATACAAAAATAATCCCGAGGATTAGCCGTACACTAATATATGCTTCCGTTACCCAGATGTACACAAGTGCCCCAACGAGTGTCAGCAAAACAGCAAGCGTTGCACTTTTCGTTGCTGCATGAGCTCGTGTATACACGTCTGGGAATTGGACAACTCCAATTGCGCTTAGCACACTAATAATGCCCCCGGCAAGAATCAAGCCAGCCCCGAAATACTCAATCACGACGTTTCCGCTCAATAATGACACCCCTCTCAAGGAATCTAGTTAGAGCAATAGTGCTAATAAAGGCGAATAAACCGATTATTAGAATTGCCTCCAAAAAAGCCATTGTCCGAAACAGTACAGAAATTGCTGCAATAATGGAGATGACATTGACACCAATCATATCCATCGCTACAATGCGGTCTGGAATGGAAGGACCTCGTACAACCCTGTACAGCGCCAACAGTACGGAAATACAATACAAGGTAATAGCCGTAACCAGCATGAATTCAATCATTAGCGGGTCACCTCCATGATCGCTTTTTCAAATCGTTCAAGGGAGGAAATTAAATTCTGCTTTGAACGGATAAGGTCCATGGCATGTATGTAAAATGCCCGTCCGTCCGGCGTTACTTCCATTACAACTGAACCTGGTGTCAAGGTTAGCAACATGGCCAGCACAGGTACTTCCCATTCTCCTTCAAGACTTGTTTCATAACGGAAGATTCCAGGTTCTATCTGCTCTCTTTTTCGGCTATCTACAATATATTGCAAGACGAAATAACTGGATTGGAAAAGTTCTGAAATGAAAATGAACACAAGTTTCACACCAGCATAAAACCGCTTCAGATAGAACGGTTCACCGAAGAAACGGTGCATTAGGAATATAATAGCTACGCCAACTATGTAGCCGATCGATAATGTATAGAAACTAAATTGATCCTCGTCCTGCAGCAGAACCCACAGGAAAGCAATGAAAAGGTTTATTAAAAATTGTGCAGGCATCTATTCTCCCCCTTTTTCATTTCATGGTGTCATTACAGCATCAATATAAATTTGTGGATTCATCAAAACTTCTGCCGCAAGCTGGATATGGACTGCAACTGCTTCAGCTCCTACACCAAGTGAGAGGCTCAAAGCAGCAAATAGTACACAAGGCAGAATCCAGGTCCTTTTTAGGGGTTGCTGTTCCTCTTTGATCATAATCGTCTCTCCCCAGAAACATTGCAAAAAGATGCGGATTAAGGAATACAACACAAGGAGGCTTGAAAGGAAAACACATGCCAAGAGGATATAGGAACCACCTTCTATTGCTCCTTGACCAATGAGGACCTTTCCAAGAAAACCAGGAAACGGCGGAATGCCAGATAGCGAGAGCACTGTCAGGAAAAAGAGCACGCCAAGAACAGGATAGTTTCCGATTAATCCGCTCATGCGATTGATTCTTGCTGTTCCTGTCACCATAATAATGATTCCTCCAATGAGGAAGAGCAGAGCCTTAGCAATCATGTCATGAATCAAATAGTACACAGAACCCTGCATAGAGGGCACTGTAAAGATCGCAAGTCCACTCATGATAAATCCAACAGCAATAATGACGTTGTATGCCAAAATCTTTCGGATATCAGAATAGGCAATTGCACCAAGTCCTCCGCCAATCAAAGTAGCGATAGCCAAGATGCCAATTAGTGTATGAGTAATCTGTGGCTGATGATAGAAAATGAGCGTGAAAATGCGGAAAATAGCATAGATACCTACCTTGGTAAGAAGTGCGCCGAAAAATGCAGCGATTGCTGGCGGCGGTGCACCATAAGAACCCGGTAACCAGAAGTACAGCAACAGCCCTGCCTTAATACTGAAAACCAAAAGGAGTAATATGCTAATTGCCGTAAACAATGGTGTTTGTCCGGACTCGGCTACGCGCTGGGAAATATGCGCCATATTCAGTGTGCCTACGGATCCGTACAAATAACCTATTCCTACGAGGAACAGCCAAGAAGAGAGAATATTGATGGCTACATACTTAACCGAGGCTTTCAATTGTTG